>SDBV01002655.1_pt1 | contig 26679 bp, 23 predicted proteins | sample 2277081 | NCBI WGS metagenome assembly SDBV01 (sample SAMN10402039, study PRJNA504765) | marine sediment metagenome | isolation source: marine sediment core GS10_PC15, 223 cmbsf | place: Arctic Ocean: Southern Knipovich Ridge | collected 2010 | reverse complement strand
AGCTCCTCCTGAACCCTGGAGTACGCCTCATACAGTGAGTTGCTTTTAGGCGCTGTCGCCAGGTAAACGGCCGCCTCGGCCAGGGCCAGGTTGCCTTCCGGCATGCCGATGAAGTGGACCGCTTGCTGAACGGCCATGGCTATTACCAGCGCCTGGGGGTCAGCCATGCCTACGTCCTCTGAGGCAAAGCGGACCAGCCGGCGGGCGATGTAGAGGGGGTCCTCCCCTGCCTCCAGCATCTTGGCCAGCCAGTAGAGAGCCGCATCCGGGTCTGAGCCTCGCATCGACTTATGCAGGGCGGAGATTATGTCGTAGTACTGGTCTCCCGCCTTATCATAGCGCAGCGCCCGGTGCTGGATGGCATCTTCAATAGTGGGTAGTGAAATGCGGCGCTTGCCATCCGCATCAGGCGGTGTCGTCAGGGCGGCCATCTCAAGAGCGTTAAGGGCAATTCGGGCATCGCTATTCGACATGGTGATAAGATGCGCCAGTGCATCATCCTCCAGTTCAACGTTCAACGCACCAAGACCCTGCAGTCTGTCCTTCAACGCTCTCAGGATGATGATGCGAAGCTCGTCCTCGATAAGCGGTTTCAGGGCGAGAACCTGGCAGCGTGAGAGGAGGGGAGAGATAACCTCAAAGGAGGGATTTTCAGTGGTGGCGCCGATGAGGGTGACGGTGCCATCCTCGACAAAGGGCAGCACGGTGTCCTGCTGGGCTTTATTGAAGCGGTGAATCTCGTCGATAAACAGGATGGTTTTCTGCTGGTTCAGTTTGCGGCGTTCCTTGGCTTCCTCTATTATCCGCCGCAGGTCATTCACGCCGGCACTGACCGCGCTTATCGGGCTGAAGTGTGAGGAGGTAGCATTGGCGATGATGTAAGCCAGGGTAGTTTTACCGCTGCCCGGCGGACCCCACAGGACAACTGACGGCAGCTGCCCGGCCTCGATAGCCTTCCTGAGCACATGTCCTTTACCAATAATGTGTTCCTGCCCGACAAACGAGCCAAAGCTGCGGGGTCTCATCCGGGCCGCCAGCGGCGCCTCTTTCCCCTTCTGTTCCTCAAACTTTTGCTCAAACATATCCATAACGCACCTTCTTTATTTTATATCAACCTCACCCCCTGTGTCCCCCTCTCCTTCAAAGAGGGAAGTGCAGAATTTATGTTAACTAGATGCAAGACAATTTGAAGCATTTCCCCCTACTAAGTGATTACGAATCTTCTGGCTCCTCTATTATATAACGTTTTGGGTTCCTCGTCATACGTTTTATTAAGTAAATAAGTTTCACAATCGTTAATAATTTTCAAGCTGATACTAATATAGAAATACTTGACAACTGTGAAGTATTTCTGTTATACTTAAAATAATAATAGGAGTGAATTATTGTGGCATTCGTTTTGTATACGATGGCTGAGGCTACTCAAGAATTCAATGAAAAAACTGGGGGCAGCTATAGAGAAGAGACTTTACGAAATCGGATGAAAGCTGTCAGTCTTACAATTCATAAAGTCGGCAACATAGATTTGGTAGCTGAGGATGACCTACTTCGACTCATAAGTATGCGCCCGCCAAGAAGGGGAAGGCCACCTAAAAGCCGCAAATAATTAGTCACGATTATGAAGATTTATTGGGAATGGATGAAAGAGTAAATGCATGTACTACTTGTAGAACCTAGTTATTACACCAGATACCCACCTTTGGGTCTTTTAAAGTTAGCTTCATACCACAGAATCCGGGACGATAGCGTTGAATTAATAAGGGGATGTTCATTCCCCAATAGAAAACCTGACAAGGTATACGTTACCAGTCTTTTCACATGGGGATGGAATAAGGTTTGGGAGGCTGTCGCATATTATAAAAGCCTATTCCCTGACGTCGAGACTTGTTTGGGAGGAATATACGCTTCGCTTATGCCGGAACATGCAAAGCTGTCAGGGGCCGACCAGGTACATATCGGATTAGTCAAGGAAGCTGAGGACCTGCTTCCTGCCTACGACTTGACCCCACAATGGAAGTGGAGCATATTATTTGCCTCTAGGGGGTGCCCCAACCGTTGTTCATACTGTGCCGTTCCTATTATGGAGGGTGGTCTACATTCATGTAGGGAAAGTATAAAACATCTGATTTATCCTGGTCATAACAGGCTAATTCTGTGGGATAATAACACTCTGGCTACTCCCTATTGGCAGTCCATAGTTAATGAGGCTATTGACTTAGGCATTAGCGTTGATTACAATCAAGGATTGGATGCCACTTTGATAACACCGGAAATAGCTAACACACTGTCAAAGCTGAAGATGCCCTGCATAAGGATTGCCTATGATTTCAAAGCAAAGGGTAAATACGTAAAGAATGCAATTGAGCTCATCACGTCAAATGGTATCAGGGGAAGGGAAATCTTTGTTTACGTCCTGTATAATTTCAAAGACACCCCCGATGATTTTTTCGCAAGAGCACGAGATGTCTTGACATGGGGATCAGTCGTCTTTCCTATGAGGTTTGAGCCTCTAGATTCAATGGCCCGTAACAAATATATATCCCCCAGCTGGAATAAAGACAGACTGGAAATGGTAGAGAAGGTGCGTAGAGTGTTGGGCTTTAGTGGTACGCTTCCACCTTATACCTACTTGGTTGAGAAGTTTAACAAAGCTACAGGGTTTGATGAAGCATTCAGCGAACCTGAAAGACTATCTGACAATGGGGAAAAGAGAAGAGCTCACAAGGTTTATAACAAAGGCTTGATGCACGGAGAGACCGATTGGAGAGCAGTGGTTCCCATGTTTACCGCTAAACAATGGTAATCGCTTGCGTTTGTTTGAATCCAGAGTTAAAATATACTTGGCTGGGGCGAGAGGGGTCGAACCTCTATAAGCGATTTTAGGGACCACCGTTCTACCTTTAAACTACGCCCCAGCCCCTACTAAATAGACTAGCACAGCCCAAGTTATTTGTCAACTAATAAGTAGCAGGTAACATTGTAAATGTTACCTGCTACTTATATTTAGTATTAGGCTGATTCAACAATACTGCAAGAGTAGTTTGCCCCCAAATTTGCCTCTAGTTAACCCTTAGCTGGCCTCAGCGTCGTTGACAGGAGTCAGTGAAGTAGGTATAATTAAGTCGCAGGTTACAATAATATAGTGACCTGCGACAAAATAATAAAGGAGGTTTACAAAATGGAGGTCAAAGTTCACAAATTTTCACAGAATGGACAGGAGATGTATGTCACTGTCCTAAGCGGTAAGACAGTTGCCGCAATCAGCGATGTCGATTCAGTCGACAAATATGAGGGTGGCTACCAAAGGCCACGGGAAAGTGCACGTTGTAATAACTTGAGAGAGTATATTGAAGAGGTGAACGGGATAGTGCCTGGAGCTGTCCTTTTGAACGTGCGTCCGGAGAAAATGGCTGAGCTTCACTACAGTAAACTAGGTGAACAGGACGGGGTAGAGTTTGGAGCAATGCAGCTGCCAGACGAGAAATTTGCTTGGCAGATTGATGGGCAACACAGGGTCGGAGCTTTTGAGCTGCTAACCTCAGATTTTCTAGTGCCTGTAGTGCTCCTAGCGGGGCTTACGAGGAGAAATGAAGCCGAAAAATTCAATATCATCAATAGCAAGCAAAAGAACGTGAGTGCTTCACTTCGCTACTACGACCTAATGGAATTTACAGACGAAGCAGTGAAGAGATGGTCAGAAAAGGGCGAGAAAGAGAGTGAGGAACTTGCCTATAAACTTGTGGTCGAGACCAGTAAGAATACGCTATGGGAAGGCAGAATAAACTTAACTGGCGTACGAGGCATGAAGCGAGCTATTAATTTAAAGGGGTTCATGGATGCTCTAAAGCCAATAGTAAAGGACCGTTGGTTTGCAACCTTATCCTTTGAAAAGCAGAAGGACCTTCTCCTGACTTTTTGGAAAGCTATGGCTAGAACATGGCCTACATCTCTGGGTCCTGACGCCACCTCTCTACTTACCAAAACCTTCGGTGTTCATATAGCCTATGGTGTTGCAATTGACATCTTCCTTTACTGTTCGCAGTTAAATGATTCTAGCGAGGATACTATGGTGTCCCTCCTCGAACCAACTAAGGGAACTGTGGACAATTGGGACCCCAATGGCGCATTGAGCGGATATTCTGGCGGTGGAAGAAAATCAGTAGGCATAGCTACGGATGTGTTAAGAGCCCAGGTACGGGAAAGATTTGGGGAACTCTTAAAGAAATCTTTGCAACCAGCTTGAGTCAGCTTATCTCTCATAAAGAACCAAGCTGTTGATATAGTGGGCTCCGTGAAACGTTTCACGGAGCCCCTGACTGCCTATTTTACCATTCATTTTCGATACACTCTTGACTTTTTATACCTCTTTACCCCCAACAAGTTAACATAACTAGAAAAACAAATCAAAGCTAACCACGGCTAATCAGCCTCGAATCGTTTCCCTAAATTTTAATTACTCGTAATTTTGCCCTTTTCAATTCCCCTTTGTCACTTATACCTCTTCACCTGAAACCGGTAGAGCTTTATCGGCTCATCGGGGGCTATTCCCGCCTTCTGGCAGCATATATCAATCTGCTGGTCAACGGTGTCCACTCCCTCAAGGTCGGGGAGGAGCAAGCCCCGCCGGAACCCGCACTCCACAATCACCCCGCACTCCTTAGGGTCGAGCCCGTCCCGGCTTTCCACCGGCTCAGGCTCGGTCAGGACATCCACGCTGTAGCTGAGGTCTTTAAGCTCACTGGGGGCGATGGGGGGAAAGCGGGGGTCTCTGGTGGCAGCGCCGACAGCATTGGCGATTATCTCCTCGGCCACATTTTCCTTCTGGGGCTCAATGGTGCCGATACAGCCCCGCAGCCCGCCCAGCCTGTGAATACTGACAAAGACCCCGGTCCTCTGCCTCATCTCCGGGGCAAGCTCTCCGGGGTGGGGTGTCTTACCTTCCTTGACATAGGTCTCCACTGTTTTCCGGGCCAGTCTCACCAGCGGCGACATGGCGGTTATTATTACCCCGGCGTAGCCGACTACGCTGGAGTAATCGCCGGTGACATCCCCACTGGTCTGGTAGCGGACCAGTTCTGCCCCGGTTGCCCCCAGTTCCTTAGCCGCCGAGATAAGGCTGACCGCAGGAGCATAGCCGCACATGGATATGTTTAACTCGTCAACCCGCTTTAGCAGTTCATCCTCATTCAGGTCCAGGATAGCCTCTATGGCTTTAGTATCCTTCTTCCGGGCAGATTCCTGAGATTCATAGTGGGTCATGTCGCTGGAAGCTATGATCGCCACCCCTCTATCCAGCTCCTCAATCGCTCTGGCGATTCCCCTGCCAATTTCCTTTAAAACAGCACCTGTGGAGTAACCGAGCATGATGGGCACAATCCGAACATCCGGCTTGAAATACTGTAGAAACGGGAGCTGGACCTCAATGGAGTGCTCGTATTGATGCGCCTCCTGGTCCTCCTGCAGGTGACTGGAGGTGGCTAAAATCTTCTTGCCCAGCTCGGAGTCAATTTCTACCTTGCCCAAGGGTGTTTTCCAGGTGCCCTCGGTCATGATGCTGAGCGGTTTGCCCCGTCCGGTGTGGTTGGGACCAATGATGACAAAGGTGTCTTTAAACTTGATTTTAGAGATGACCGCCCCCGCCACCTGCCCCGAATAAATATACCCGGCATGAGGCAAAACCAGACCAATCGCCTCCTCTCTGGTCACCTGTTCATCGATGAACGACTCCACCATTGCTTTAAGCTGAGAAGCTGAAGCTGGATAAAATTGCCCAGCAACGACCGGATTCCTGATCATCACAATCCCCTCCTTGCCTCAATCTTAAAGTTAAGCTCTGCGCCGCAGAAACGGCACCTTGAATCCTCCAGGCCTACGACCTTGGTCTGATAGCCAAACCGGTTTACGATAGGCTTGCCGCAGGAGTAGCAGACGGTGTTTTCTCTCTTGTTGCCGGGAACATTACCAGTATAGATAAATTTAAGTCCTGCTTTTCGCCCGATATCACAGGCATGTTCCATGGTTGATATAGGGGTGGGTGGCAAGTGCATCAGGTGGTGATGGGGATAGAACCTGGTCACGTGCCAGGGGGTTAGCTCGCCAAGCTCATCACGTATCCAGTTAGCAATGCCCTCAAGCTGCTCGTCATCGTCATTCATGGTGGGGATGATGTTGGTCACCACCTCAACGTGCATATTCCATTCAGCTTTAGCTCGCTTGGCAACTGCCAGTATCTCCCGCCAGTGAGGCACCTTGGCCAGCTCACGATAAAAATGGTCAGAGAAGCCCTTAATATCGACACGCCAGGCATCCAGGTAGGGACCAATAGTGTCCAGCGCCTCAGGGGTGGAGTAGCCATTGGTCACGTAGACGGTATACAGGTCATTCTCCTTGGCCAGCTTGGCTGAATCAAAGGTATATTCAAACCAGATAGCCGGCTCATTATATGTCCAGGCGATGCCCTGGCACTGGTAGTGCTTAGCCATGTCTATTGCTGCCTGGGGTTGCATTTCCTGGCAGCCACGCCGCAATGTGCTGCTATCCGCCGCGGAAATTTCCCAGTTCTGGCAGTGCTTGCAGTGAAAGTTACAGCCCAGGGTGCCCAAAGAGAAACATAAGCTGCCGGGAAAGATGTGGAATAAGGGCTTCTTTTCAATGGGGTCAGCCGCCACTGACGAGACTATGGCATAGTTCAGGTTATAAAGAGTCCCGTCCTTATTCTGATACATGCCGCAGACACCAAACTTACCGGGGCCTATGTTACAGCGCCACTGGCACGTAATACACCGAACCCTGGAGTTCGGTAGCTTTTCGTAGAGCATTGCCTCGTGCATTCTTACACCTCTTAAACTAATTATATCACTCAACTGCCGTCTATTATAGCCTTCAGTTCGAGACTTATTACCGCCCTTACCCCTCAGTTTTACAGTTATTGATGGTGAACAGTTTACTTGAGTCAGGTGAGTGCGGTATACTAGGCTTAATATTCATTTACGCAGGCTGATGGGAACAAGGCAAGAAGGGAAAATGGAATAGGGGGCAAGCGGTATGAACTTCAATGAACTCTCCTGGGCTGCAGTCTGTTTCTATTACCGGTCACTTGGAGACAGCAGGTATACCAAGATAATGAGGGACACGGAGTTCATCTCTAAACTCAGGGAAGCACCATCCGCTATCAGCCCAGCCGAGTTCGAAGAGAAAATAATCCTGGACTATGTGCATATTGAAAACTATGACTTGCTCATCGGGCATAATCTGGCCGGAAATGTGCTGGCTAAAATTGTTGAGCTGCAGCCAGATATAGCATACCTGCAGAACTTTACCTTATTGGACTGTGACCTCTACTATGGTGAAGTAGTGGAGAAAATAAACAAGATATACACCGGTCTTTTTTCCATCGAAGGTTTATGGCTGACTGGTGTATCAAAGATTGCACACCTGCTAAATGATAAACTGCTGGCCGTACTGAACTTAAACATATCATCTTATTTTGGACTTCTTGAAGGCAATACTAATTTAGTTGCCTGGCTGAGACTGACACAGCAGAATGCGCGAGAAGTTACGGATGGCTTTAATGAACAGGGTCTTTCCGGTTCTCCTGACAAATTCCTTTCTGAGAAGCTCGGCTATACCGAATGTGGTTATGAGAAATCACTGGTCAAGTTTCTTGACGAGTACTTCTGGTTGCGTTTTGGCGATAATTTGCCAATCCCACCCAGGTGGGTCCCTCCTTTTATTACTGAGCAAGAGTAACATCAGCCAGCTTAACCAAACCTTTTGGAACAGGCTGACTCTGATTAATCTGGGTATCTACTACTCCGGCAAATCGGCGGGTTGCTTCGCTTTTCCTCCCTCTTAATGAATCTCCATGCCTTAGTCTACCGAATACAATTCATAGCCGTCATAAAAAACCATTGTGCCAGAATTGGTGGAATTAATATTTGACAATTTGTAACAAAAGTCGCTTTTTCCCTGTGTATTATGGTTTATTCTAATAGTGTAAGAAAATATAGGGAAAGGGGGAAATCATGAACGTTACACGGGTTATTAGAACCTTAACGATTGGGTTCTTAATGGCAGCAGTACTCCTGGTTGGGCTAGCTCCTGTCGCTTATGGCAGTGTTCCGATGCCGGGTGATGAAGTTGAGCTAGATGGAAATATCACGGAGATAAAGTACAGGGAAGACGGTTCTGTGTCGGCGATAGTCATTGCAGGACATACGGTTTATCTTGACATGGATACCAGAGTCGATGGTATGCTGGCAGTCGGTGCTATGGCTGAAGTCAAGGCATTAGTTCGCGAGAACGGCTCACTGTTAGCCCTGAGGATAAGGGTGGACGAGGAAGTAGAGATAGTGGGAACCATCACAGAGGTAGCTCTAATGCCAGATGGCACCGGCAAGATATTCGTTGACGGGACAAAGGTTATCATCACTGAAGACACCGATGTTGATGAGGGCATACTGGCAGTCGGCACCATGGTTGAAGTGGATGCGATACCTCATGGCCTTGGCAAGGTAATAGCTATCGAAATTGAGAGCGATGCTGATGACTCTGTCCTCCCGTTTGTCCCCTAAACGGTAGTACGGTGGAGAGTGCTTTACCACAAGAATCCGCAAAACGGGGCCCAGAAAGGGCCCCGTTTTTTATGGGTTATGACAATCCGGCTGCTCAAAACCCCTAGAAGAGCCTGAGTGGAATGCACCTTTGAAAATCAACTGCACTGGAGCGGACGTTTCTTACACCACGGTTTAAGAAGCTGGTGGTATTGCCGCTTATTTCTTAGATACGCTTGACTGTCTGGTTACCAGCGACTAGACTGATTGAGGCGTAATGAAGGTTATTGGTCTTACTGGTGGCATAGGCAGTGGTAAAAGCACCGTGTCCCGGCTCCTCGCTGAACTGGGTGCGGTTATTATTGATGCGGATAAGGTGGGGCATAAAGCCTTTAAGCCTGATACTGAGGGGTGGCGAGAGGTAGCGGCCGCTTTTGGCCGGCAAATTCTGTCCGCCGACGGCAAAATCGACCGTAAAAAGCTGGGCGAGATAGTCTTCGGCAATCCTGATTCTTTAGAACGGCTTAACCGTATAATGCACCCCAGGATACATAATATGGTAAAGGCCCAGCTTGAGAAGTACCAGCGGCAGGGAGTAGAGATAATAGTCCTTGAAGCACCTCTGCTGATTGAAAGTGGCTGGGCTTCAACAGTCGATGAGGTCTGGGTTACCGTAGCCTCTGAGGCTGCTGTGCTCAGGCGGCTTCAAGAGAGGATGGGACTTTCCAAGCTGCAGTCCTTAGCCCGCATACGCTCCCAGCTATCCCCTGAGGAACGGGCAAGACACGCTGATGTTACTATAGATACTGACTGCGACCTTGACGAGCTAAAAGCCAGGGTGGAGGAGCTGTGGCAGCGGCTACAAGAGTAAGACAAATAAGGAGAGTTCTGATGAAGAGATCGGTTAGCATTTGACACTGCACTACGATAGTTGGTAGAATATCTAGGTTTGGGAGGTCAGAGATTTACGCTATAATTGAAACTGGCGGCAAGCAGTATCGGGTAACTCCAGGGCAAATAATAGATGTCGAGCGCCTGGATGCGGCCGAGGGCAATGCCATTGAGCTGGATAGAGTGCTGCTTATTGCCAATGATGATAAGGTAACGGTTGGCACGCCGACCATTGAGGGGGCAAAGGTAGTGGCCACCTTCCTAGGAGAGGGTAAAGGCAAAAAGATTGTTGTTTTCAAGTACAAGCCAAAGGTGCGTTACCGCAAGAAGACCGGACACCGCCAGTTTTATACCCGGCTGATTATTGACCGAATAGTTGGGCCAGGGGCTGCCGAAGGCGAGCCAGCCAAGAAAGTTCGGCGGCGTAAGAAAGAGGTCGTTAAAGATGGCGCATAAAAAGGGGGGCGGCACCAGTCGCTTAGGCCGGGACAGCCAGTCCCAGCGGCTTGGGGTGAAAAGATATGCCGGGCAGAAGGTAAGGGCGGGGACGATACTGGTCCGGCAGCGGGGTACGCGTATTCACCCCGGCAATAATGTGGGTGTAGGCAAGGATTATACCCTCTTTGCTCTTATCGAGGGCATAGTCAAGTTTGAGCCAACCAGCAATAACCGAAGGAAGGTCAGCGTTTACGCTAGCTAGACAATATGAAGGAAAAGATTCATCCCAAGTATTTTACTGATGCCAATGTAATTTGCTCTTGTGGCAATACCTTTACCACCGGCTCCACCAGGAAAGAGCTAAAGGTTGAGATATGCAGTAAGTGTCACCCGTTTTATACCGGGGAACGCCGGATGCTGGATACTACCGGGCGGGTGGAGCGATTTAAGCGGCGCTACAAGCTTTAGGCTTAAACGAGTTTTCTCCGAGCGGCAGGAGCGGTAATACTGACTGCTCCTTTTGTTTATTAACGAGTATAGCAACCCTGACCCCCGTCCCCGAACACGCGGACGGGGTTAATAAATGAACTCTATTAGCGGAGCCTTGCTGTGGCTGAAAAATTCTATTATGGTGGACAGGCGGTAATAGAGGGGGTGATGATGCGGGGCCGGAAGACCAGAGTAATTGCCGTGCGCCGCCCCAGTGGCGGTCTGGCCTTCGACACTAAACCGCTGGCTACCATCTACACCAACTGGGTGAGGAAAACCCCCTTGCTCCGGGGCATCATCGTCCTGATTGAAGCGATGGTGCTCGGTATTCAGAGCCTGCTCTACTCAGCAAACGTAGCTCTTGAGGAGGAAGAGGAAAGTGTTTCCGGGGGGTTAGTCTGGTTAATGGTTGCGTTTTCGCTGAGCTTTGCCGTTGTCCTGTTCTTTATCGTCCCGCTTTTCGCTACCAAGTTACTTGACGCCTATATAAACTCGTCCCTGGTATTTCACCTGATAGAGGGGCTTATCCGGCTTGGCATGTTTATTGCCTACCTTAAGCTCATATCACTGGCGCCGGATATCAAGCGTGTATTCGCCTATCATGGTGCCGAGCACAAGGCAGTGAATGCCTACGAAGCCGGGGTGCCGCTGGAGATAGAGGCAGTCAAAGGGCACAGCACCGCTCATGTCCGCTGTGGCACCAGTTTCCTTTTTGTTGTCCTGATTATCGCCATTATCGTTTTTGCCCTGGTTGGCCGGCCTTCGATATGGCTCATGCTATTGTCACGAGTTGTCCTCATTCCGGCAATTGCGGCCCTTGGCTATGAGGCGGTCTACTTCGGCGCCCGTCACGCTAAGAACGGTCTAGTAAGGGCAATCCTGACCCCCGGATTGTGGTTACAGGCGCTGACAACAAGAGAACCTGATGATAGCCAGCTTGAGGTTGCCCTGGCGGCACTAAAGAGGGTAGTTGAAATTGAGCAGCCTGAGGAAGCAGCATAATTTTTTTAGGGAAACAATTCGTGCCTGATAAGCTTGGATTAGCTTTGAATTGTTTTCTTAGTTATGTCAACCTCTAGCCTCTATATCTGGCTTGGTTAACTGCTCAAAGAAGCAGGTCTTATTGCCAGTATGACACACCGGACCGGTGGGCTTTGCCCTGACCAGGATGGTGTCGCCATCGCAGTCCTTCCATATTGAGCGCACCTTGAGGCGGTTGCCCGATGTCTCTCCCTTGTGCCAGAGCTCCTGCCGGCTGCGACTGAAAAACCAGACATCGTCGCCGGATAGAGTCAGGCGTAGCGCTTCTTCATTCATATAGCCCAGCATCAGCACCTCGCCGGTATCGGCATCCTGGACTATAGCCGGGACAAGCCCTTTTTCATTAAACTGTAGATTTTCTATCAACCTCACCCCCTGTATCCCCCTCTCCTTTCTAGGAGAGGGGGACGAAGGTGTATAAGAGAGGCTTCGCCTCTCTTTGACTCTTCTTTTTTATCCCTCTTTCCCTCAAGGTATTGCTCGGCTGTGGTTGGTGATTATTTGGACTTTTTTGGTTTGTTGTAATTTGATTCAGCCCAATCGATGTTGGGACGAGAGCCTAATTTTTGACTTATTCTGAAATGAATTGCACCATGAGACGATAGCATGAGTCGCTGTGTTTCATCAATCGTTCTAACTATAGTTTTAAAGAAACGCCATGTAGCAGATTCCCCTGCCGTTTCTTCAGTTTGTTCAGTCTTTCCACGTACCCAAACGACACTAATCCGAGCTGTTTTCATAGTCTCTAGATGCTTTCTTCTAGCTTCAAAGTCATGGGTAATCCATACTCTTTTATTATCTTTACACCAAGCAATAACTTCGGGGTCGAGGATACCTTCAGGGCGATTCTGGAATGGTGGGACTTCATTCACATGTATTATATCAAAACTAAACAACCTAAGTGCCTTCGCAATATCGGGACTTAGGTCATTATCAAGTAGAAAACTAATTACGTTTTGCGACTTGAAGACGATTTTCCCACTCCAAGGCGTGATTTATCTGTTGCTCGGAGAGTTCAAAAGCACGCTTAAGATAAGATGTGGTATCCCCACCTTCCAAAAGTTGCCAAATAATTCTAGTTCTGATGCGAGTGCCCTTTATACAGGGTTCACCAAATTGTATTCTTGGGTGTATCAACACGTCTTCACTAGGTGTCCATGAATCAGCAACATTTACGCCATTGTGGGGTACGAAAATCATATCATGTATGGACTGTAAGTATTGCCCAATCATCTCAGTAAAAGCTAGTTGTCCACCACGGCTTGCTGCAATGAAACCCTCATGAAACTCCGCAAAAACATCCGTTGTTTCAGTCCATACACGCTCAATGGCGAACGGGCGGGGATATCCAGTCTTGTCACGCAACCAGTCTTCAGCTTTGTGAATTTTCTTCCATGACACGCCTAAAGCACGCAATATAGCAATAACACGCATAGAAATAAGGTCTTCAAAACCAATTAATAACTCTCTACCTGGAACATTTCTCAATTCAGGCGACATTAAGCCCACCCTTATCCAACGAATCAAGTTTCTAGAGTGGATGGGATACGTAGGGCGCTCAATGTGTACATCACCTTTAAGAGTAGCAGTGAGGTAGAGTGCGGCTTCAGGAGCTATATAGATACCTTTGAACTCAGATAAGTCTCTTGTTGTAACCATTTTTACTTGGTTCTCTTCGGATGTGGTCATTTTGCTACTTCCTATATCTCTTTTTTATGTATATGCCAGTCCATTTCATATGTGGACAGGGCATATTACGGTAAGGCTGTGTAATATTGCCCAGTATTTCACAGGTAGTACATGTGCCTTTACGAACGGTGCTTTGATGAAGCACAGTAGATTTAAGGCTATTTGTAAGTGGGCAACTAGGTGGAAAACCTCTAGCCATAATGGGCACATTATAATCACAAACAATGTCGTAGTCAACCAAAACCTAAGAGAACCCTCCTTCGAAGGAGAGAGGAAAATAGAGGTTTTGAAGGAGTGAAGCCTCTTCAAACTACCCCTCTCAAAGGTCTCTATTTTACTCCTGACCGATGGTGGCCAAGGCCTGTTTCAGGTTTATGTCCCCGGTATAAAGCGCCTTGCCGACTATAGCACCCTCCACGCCAAGCTGCTTCAGCATTTTGAGGTGAGTTAGCGATGAAATGCCGCCAGCGGCAATGATGGGCACCTTTATTGCCGTCACCAATTCAAAGATAGCCTCAGAATTTGGTTCAGTGAGAGTGCCGTCACGGCCGATATCAGTATAGATGAAACGCTCTACTCCAAGTTTTAACAGAGACCGGGCAAACTCTATCGTCTGCAACTCCGTCTCCCGGCGCCAGCCGTGAGTAGCCACACGTCCCTCCCTGGCATCAAGGCTAACAATAATAGATTCTCTAAATTTGCGGCAGGCCGCTTTAACCAGCTCGGGGTCTTCTACGGCGGCGGTGCCCAGGATAACACGCTCTACGCCAGTTTTAAGCAACTCTTTTATTGTTTCCAGCCGGCGGATTCCTCCACCAGCCTGGGTGGGTATTAATACGGCACTGGCTATCTGTTTGATAATATCCAGATTATAGACTTCACCTCCGGCGGCGCCATCAAGGTCAACAATATGAAGGCGCGCCGCCCCCAGCGATTGCCACTCCAGAGCTACCTCTACGGGATTATCGGAGTAAGTCGTCTCCCGGTCATAGTCCCCCTGGTACAGGCGAACACACTTGCCCCGTCTAAGGTCTATTGCTGGGATTATTTCTATTTTAAGACCTCACAGATTAATATTAGGATACTTCCGCCACGGTCTGGCCACGGTCTTATTTCCCAAAACATCAAGTGCGCTGTTTATGACCTTTCTGGTATCGCTGGGCATAATAACGTCATCAACATGGCCACGCTCAGCAGCACAATATGGATTCTCGAATAACTCCTGGTACTCCTGTATCCTTTTTGCCCTTATCTCGGCCGGGTTTTCGGCTTCTTTTATCTCCCTGGCAAAGATAATACTGGCTGCCGTCTCCGCACCGACAATGGCAACCTTAGCCGTAGGCCAGGCGAAGACAAAATCGGCTCCCATTCCCTTATCAAGCATCCCGCCGTGGGAGCCGGCGTAAGACTTCCTTATTATGACTGCAATCAGGGGCACGGTAGCCCCGGCCCAGGCATAAAGTAGCTTGGCGCCGTGACGCAAGATGCCCTTCCATTCCTGTTCAGAGCCTATCATATAACCGGGGCAGTCCTGAAAGGTAACCACCGGAATGTTGAACAGGTCACAAAACCTTATAAATCTGGCGCCCTTATCGGCGGCGTCACAATCTATTACCCCCGATGCCCACATCGGCTGATTTGTCCAGATGCCCACCGGGCGCCCATCGAAGCGGGCAAAGCCGGTTATTACGCTTCGGGCATGCTCCTTCAAAGTCTCAAGGAAATAGCCATTATCAACGGCCGCTTTAATTACCTGTCGCATATCATAGGGTTGAGTCGGTCGGTCAGGGATTATAGTATTTAGCTCAGGGATTGTCCGCTCCGGGTCATCCTTGGTCTCGATGCGGGGCGGTTTCTCCTTGTTGTTGGCAGGAAGAAAGGCTAGAAGCTCCCTGGCTTTATCTATAGCGTCCTTATCATCCTCGGCAACGATATGGGTCTGGCCTGACTTAACGGCATGGGCTTTCCAGCCACAAAGCTCCTCAAGGCTAATTTCCTCGCCGAGCTGAGTCTTGACGAAGGCCGGACCGGCGATGCCCATAAAGCCGGTATGTCTGGTCTGGATAAGGAAGTCCTGCATGATGGGGTGATAGGCCTGGCCGCCAAGGCAGGGACCCATGAGCAAAGCTATCTGCGGGATAATGCCTGAAGCCAGGTCCTGAGCCCGGAACAGCCAGAAGTAGGACTCCATGGTATCCATACCCTCCTGGAGTCGGGCGCCTCCGGAGTCATTCATACCAACAAAGGGCCAGCCCTTCTCCTTGGCCAGGTCTATGGCGCGGACAAGCTTGATGCCGTGATATTCGCCAAAGGTGCCGGCCATGGCCGTGTAGTCCTCAGCCGCCGCCACCACATATCTACCGTTTACCTTGCCATAGCCGGTTATAATACCCTCGGCCGGTATCTCACGCTTATCCATGCCGAAGGCGGTGGTGCGGTGCTTAATGAAGAGTCCTATCTCGGTGAAAGTGCCCTTGTCAAAGAGGTAGTCAATTCTTTCCCGGGCAGTCCATTTTCCCCTATGGTGCTGCTTGTCAACAGCCGCCGTGCCTCCCATCTGCAGCGCCTTTTCCCTCTTCTGTTTATACTGCTCAATTAGCTCATCGGTCGTTGCCATAGGCTACCTGTCTCCTCTCAGGGTCTGGTATTCTGCCTTACAGGTTAATATTGGAGTATTTTCGCCAAGGCCTGGCTTTGAACGCTTTGTTACCCTCATCCTTATTTTCCAGAATGTCCAGCGCGCTATTTACAACCTTCCTGGTGTCACTGGGCATTATTACGTCATCAATATAGCCACGCTCGGCAGCACAATAGGGGTTCTCGTAAAGCTGGCTGTATTCCTCAATTCTCTTCGCCTTCGTCTCCTCTGGATTTTCCGATTCCCTTATCTCCCTGGCGAAGATAACGCTGGCGGCGGTCTCAGCCCCAACGATGGTTACTCGGCCGGTAGGCCAGGCGAAGACAAAATCAGCGCCAATGCCTTTATCCAGCATCCCGTAGTGGGCGCCGGCATAAGACTTCCTCAATATGACTGAAATCAGAGGTATGGTGGCATCAGCCCAGGCGAAAAGCATCTTGGCACCGTGGCGTAAGATGCCCTTCCATTCCTGCGCAGAGCCTATCATATAGCCGGGGCAGTCGCCAAGAGTGACCACCGGGATGTTGAACAGGTCACAGAACCTGACAAACCTGGCACCTTTGTCGGCACAATCGCAGTCTATAATCCCCGATGCCCACATCGGCTGATTTGCCCAGATGCCCACCGGGCGTCCATCGAAGCGGGCAAAGCCGGTTATTACGCTTCGGGCATGCTCCTTCATGGTCTCAAAAAAATAGCCGTCATCTACCACCGCGGTAATGACCTGGTGCATATCATAGGGTTGAGTGGATGAATCTGGAATTATGGCATTCAGTTCGGGAATTGCCCGCTCCGGATCATCCTTGGTCTCGATGCGGGGCGGTTTCTCCTTATTGTTGGCAGGAAGAAAGGCTAAGAGTTCCCTGGCTTTATCTATGGCATCCTTATCATCCTGGGCTACGATGTGGGTCTGGCCTGACTTAACGGCATGTGCTCTCCAGCCGGAGAGTTGCTCAAGGGTAATCTCCTCGCCGAGCTGGGTCTTGACAAAAGCGGGACCGGCGATGCCCATAAAGCCGGTCTGTTTGGTCTGAATAAGGAAGTCCTGCATGATGGGGTGATAGGCCTGGCCGCCAAGGCAGGGGCCCATGAGCAAAGCTATCTGCGGGATTATGCCTGAAGCCTGGATTTGAGACCGGAATAACCAGCCGTAAGCCTCCAGGGTATCCATCCCCTCCTGGAGTCGGGCGCCGCCGGAGTCATTCATGCCGACAAGTGGCCACCCCATCTCCTTGGCAAACTCAATAGCCCGGACCTCCTTCCGGCCGTGATATTCACCGAAAGTCCCGGCCATAGCCATGTAATCCTCGGCAAAGGCAACCACATGTCTGCCGTTTACCTTGCCGAAGCCGGTGACAACCCCCTCGGCCGGTATCTCGCGCTTATCCATGCCGAAGGCAGTGGTGCGGTTCTTGACGAACAGCCCTATCTCGGTGAAAGTGCCCTTGTCAAAGAGGTAGTCAATTCTTTCCCGGGCGGTCCACTGCCCTTTCTGATGGCGCTTCTCAATAGCCTCCGCCCCGCCCATCTGCAATATCTTTTCTCTCTTCTGCTTATATTGCTCGATTAGCTCCTCAGTCGTTGCCATCCTCGCTCCTTTCCCCACTTTGTAGCCATGACTGGTTCGGTGGTAAGCGGGTAAAAATTTCCGGCTGTATTCTGGCTGTATTATATCACTATAACTAAAAGGGCAACAACACACCTTGTTCGAGTTTTCTATCAACCTCACCCCCTTTAAACTTCCCTTTCTGCTTCTATTTTAGTAACCCTATCCCCTTTATCCCCTTCCCCTTATTAAGGGGAAGGGGAATTACTTTTATAAGAGAGGCTTCGCCTCTCTTTAACTCTCTTCTTAGGGAGAGGGAATGGAATTTGTTAAAGGGGCCTTTTACTCCGTATTCTCCTCTTTTAATTCCCTTAATGAACAACCTTGATATTGGTATTGCTTAGCCATGTATCCCCCTATCCCTTATTAAGAGAAGGGGCGAAGCCCCTCTCTAAAATCTCTCCCCACTCTCCCTAGCAATAAATGGGGTGAGGTTAGTAAACAATCTCCAGCTATATCCACTTTGACAACATGCTGAGTCTGGGGATAAAATTAACCTGGAAGAAAAGGAGAGGGGATACATGTCTGATTCTGAAGAGAGGCGAACGGCCAGTTCTCTGCCCACGGGGGTGCGTTTGTGGCCGTTGAAGCGATACCAGGAAATACATCGCCGTTCGCTGGATGACCCCGAGGGATTCTGGGCAGAAGAGGCACGGAAGCTGGACTGGGATGTAACCTGCTACCGAGTCCTGGACTGGAAGCCCCCGTACGCAAGGTGGTTTGTCGGCGGCAAGCTTAATGCCTCTGTTCAATGTGTTGACCGCCATGCCAAAACCTGGCGGAGGAGCAAGGTAGCCATCTACTGGGAGGGGGAGACGGGTGAGACCAGAGTGCTCAGCTATTCTACCCTCTTTCGCGACGTGAACCGCTTTGCCTCGGTGCTGAAGAAACTCGGGGTGGGCAAGGGGGATAAGGTGGCTCTTTACCTGCCGATGATTCCGGAGCTGCCTACCTTTATGCTCGCCTGCGCCCGGATTGGGGCAGTGCACACGGTTATCTTCTCCGGATTCAGTGCCCAGGCGATAGCCGAGAGGGTCAATGATATCCAGGCAAAGGTTATTATCACTGCCGATGGGGGATACCGCCGGGGCAAGAAAATATTGCTTAAAGAGATAACCGACGAGGCGGTAAAACACTGCCCGTCAGTAGAGAAGGTCATGGTGGTCAAAAGAACCGGAGAGGCGGTGCCCTGGACTGAGGGCAGAGATATATGGCTCGCCTCCATGCTGGATGACGCTGAGCGGCTGGTAACGCCTGAGCCTGTGGAATCCACCCATCCCCTGTATATCCTCTATACCTCGGGGACTACCGGTAAGCCTAAAGGTGTAGTCCATAGTACCGGTGGTTACCTGGTATTTAATCATTCGGCGTACGAGTGGGTGTTCAACATCAGGGAGGAGTCTGTCTTCTGGTGCACCGCCGATGTCGGCTGGGTTACCGGGCATAGCTCCATAGTCTATGCTCCCCTCTCCCATGGTGCTGCTATTGTCCTCTACGAAGGGGCGCCTGATTACCCGGCAATTGACCGCTGGTGGGATATTGTAGAGAAATATGGGGTCACTATCTTCTACACATCCCCAACGGCGATTCGGATGTTTATGCGCTCTGGAGAAGAGTGGCTGGAAAAACATGACCTCTCCAGCCTTGAGTTATTGGGAAGCGTTGGTGAGCCGATAAACCCTGAGGCGTGGCAGTGGTATTACCGGCACATCGGCAAGGAGAGATGCCCCATTGTTGATACCTGGTGGCAGACGGAGACCGGAGGCATTATGATATCGCCCACACCGGGGATTGAGGCCGCGCCCCTAAAGCCAGGGTCAGCCAGCTTCCCCCTACCCGGGATTGATGCCAGAGTCGTTGATGCTGATGGGAAGGAGTTACCTCCGGGTCAAACCGGCTACCTCACCATCAATAAACCCTGGCCGGGGATGCTGCTTGATATATATGGTAATCCAGAGCGTTACCAGGAAGCTTACTGGTCACGTTTCCCCGGCGCATACTATGCCGGCGACTTCGCCATGCGCGATGACGATGGTTATTTCTGGCTGTTAGGCAGGGCAGATGAGGTGCTCAAGATAGCAGGGCATCGTATTGGCACCGCTGAGATTGAGGATGCAGTCATATCCTATCCCGCTGTGGCCGAGGTGGCGGTGACCAGCAGGCCAGATGAGATAAAAGGGGAAGCCCTGGTTCTTTTCGTTACCCTGAAGGAAGGGAAGTCACCTTCGGCTACGGTGAGGAGCGACATTATCAAGCATCTCCGTCAGGCTATCGGGCCCATCGCTACCCCGGATGAAGTTTACTTCGTAGAATCGATGCCCAAAACAAGGAGCGGGAAGATTATGCGGCGCGTCCTCAAAGCGGTCGCCTCGGGGCAGAGCCTTGGCGACCTCACCACCTTAGAAGATAAAACATCGGTCGAAGAGGTGAAGAGAGCGTACGAGAGGCTGAAGGAGACCGGGACCGCCGCGAAGGAAGCATGAACTATGTTGGACCGATTAGAAAGTATTGATAAGCATTATCAGGAACTGGACCGCCAGATAGCTACACCTGAGGTAGCATCTGACCTGGAACAGCTACAAAGGTTGGCCCGGGAGAGAGCCGGCATTGAAAGCCTGGTAACCAAATACCGGGAGTATAAAGAAACCGCCAAAGCATTAGCGGAAACACGGGGAATGGTGAATGATGGGCTAGATGACGATATGCTAGCCCTGGTCAAGCAGGAAATAAGCAGCCTTGATTCAAAGCTGGACCGTCTATTTCTTGAGCTAAAATTCGCCCTCCTGCCCAAAGACCCCAATGACCGAAAGGACATTATCATGGAAATCAGGGCGGGGGCGGGTGGTGATGAAGCCGGACTGTTTGCCTCTGACCTCTTCCGGATGTACAGCCGCTATGCCGAAGCCAAGGGCTGGGGGGTGGACATTATCAGCGGCAGTGAAAGCGGTATTGGCGGCTTCAAGGAAATCATTTTTGAGATAAAGGGCAAGGGCGCTTTCAGCCGACTCAAATATGAAATAGGAACTCACCGGGTGCAGCGGGTGCCCGTCACCGAGTCTTCGGGTAGACTCCATACCTCAACAGCTACGGTGGCGGTCCTTCCCGAGGCAGACGAGGTGGAGGTATCGATTAACCCTGACGACCTCAGAATTGATATCTTCCACAGTGGTGGTGCCGGCGGGCAGAATGTAAATAAGGTTGCCACCGCCGTGCGCATTACCCACCTGCCAACGGGGATAGTAGCCGCCTGCCAGGACGAACGCTCACAGCTAAGAAACCGGATGAAAGCGATGTCAGTTCTCCGGGCCCGGCTCCTGGATATTGAACAGCGTAAGCAGGAAGCCGAGATAACCAGGCAGCGCCGCTCTCAGGTGGGCAGCGGCGACCGTGCTGAGAAAATACGTACCTATAACTTTCCTCAAGACCGCCTTACCGACCACCGTATCGGACTAACCATCCGTAATCTGCCCCGAATCCTGGGTGGAGAGCTTGATGAGCTCATCGATACTCTGGCGACAACTGACCAGGCGAAACAACTGGGGGCTGAGCTGGTGTGACCGTGAAGCAGGCACTAAATCGTGCTCGGGAAATTCTGGCGGCCAGCGACGTTGAAGAGGCTTCGCTGGAGAGTGAACTGCTGCTGAGGCACGCCCTTAAGATAAGCCGGGTTCAGCTATATCAGGACCTTGCTCATGAGCTGAATTTGGAACAGGAGAGGACCTTCTGGAAGCTGGTTGAGCGGCGCTTAACCGGCGAGCCTACCGCGTATATAACCGGACATCGCGAGTTCTACGGGTTAGACTTCTATGTTGACCCCGATGTCCTCATCCCCCGGCCGGAAAGCGAGATGCTGGTGGAAAAGGCGCTTGCCCTTGCTCAAAATCGCCCTATATTCACGATAGCCGAAATAGGTACTGGCAGTGGAGCGGTAGCCATCAGCCTGGCGCTAAACCTGCCCCAAATTAAAATCTACGCCACCGATATATCAGCTCCCGCCCTGAAAATCGCCCGGTTTAACTGCCAGAAACACGGAGCGCTGGATAGAATTCATTTTCTGCAAGGCGATATGCTTGACCCTTTGCCTGAGCCGGTTGATATCATCATCGCCAATCTCCCCTATGTTAAAGAACAGGAGTTGCCCCCTTTAACCAGTTTCGAGCCAAGACTGGCGTTGAACGGAGGTGCTGACGGGCTGGAAAGGATACATCAGTTGTGCCGCCAGGCAATTGGCAAACTTCGCCCTGATGGCTGCCTGCTTATAGAGATTGGACAGGGCCAGGGGAAAGTGGTAACTGCGTTTCTGCGTGGCCTTTTCCCCACCGCTGAGATAGGGGTCAGCCCGGACTTGAGTGGCATAGAGCGTGTAGTCAGCCTGACTCTGACCACTGCCATACCTACCCGGTTACACGGGTAGTATTGCCATATACGTATCGGATGTCCAGCTGATATTGCTCACCGGTATACATTCTAACTGTGGGAAAACCCTGGCTCATGGCGAAGTCGGTGACGAGTCTGACCGCTTGCTGGTTGGGTTCCGGCACCTCAATAAAAACAGTCTGTCCCATCAGGTCGGCGAAAAGCGCCTCAATCAACACCCTGGCTACTTCAATATCGTCAGCAAAGAGCGGCCCAATCTTATAGCCCTCAAAGCAGGGGCGTGCCGCAGCAAAACCAGCCAGCTTGCCGTCTATATAGGCTACTCCCGTCTTTGCCTGCGTTTCGAATATGAAGTCGTGGAGAAAAGCGGCTCTGTCCACCCTGAACACCCTCGAATCGTAGCTGGCAATATCTGAAAAATGCTTTGTGTCGATTGAGGGACATCTCCTCTGGAATTTTCGATTGACAACGTATCTGCAGGTGTATATTTTATAGCTCGGCCGAAAACCTGACATCTTGTAAAGCTCTTCGTTTGCCAGCACCCCATCCAGGCCGATACATTCGACACCAACTTCCCTGATGAGGTAACTCATGCCGTGTTTCCAGATGGTCACACCATAACCACGACCCTGGTATTCCGGTGCCACGATATACATACCGATAAATCCATATCTCCTCTGGTAATGAACGGCCGTGATACTGCTGACCATCCTCCCATCCAGATTCCCGGCAAAACAGCCCGCTGGGTCTAACGCCCTGGTAATTTCCAAATCATGGGGGCCAGGGTTCCAGCCCACCTCTTTTGCCCATTCCCATGCCTGTTCGGCATCTTCTCTCGTCATCTGGTGGATTTCATATACCATTCTTCTCCTCCACAGGGATTATAGCCAACCAGTCCGAGGTTAATCAATAATAAATAGCCTGCATAGCGAAATTGTTTGTGACCTCGTCCCCTTTATTTTTAGTAACCCTATCCCCTTTGTCCCCTTCCCCTTAGTAAGGGGAAGGGGAAGAATTCATGAGAGGGGCTTCGCCCCTCTCACACCTCTGACTTCTGCCTTAGAAGAAGAGCCATGTCTCTCGTTTACTCTCTTTTGAAGTCTCAATGTTTGGAAAGGCTTCGCCTCTCTTCTAATATCCCCCCCTACTAATAACAGTACACAGTTAGTAATAAATGGGGTGTTTAAGAGGGGCGATAGCCCCATGATAGGAAGATACATTCATATCATAACTAATTCCCCCTCTCAAAAGGAGAGTCGGAGAGAGGCGAAGCCTCTCTTCTATTATTCTTCCCCCTCCCTTGTAAGGGAGGGGGATAAAGGGGGTAGGTTGCCAAATAAATATTAAAGGGGGTGAGGTTGGGAAACAACTGCTACCCTTACACTTGACACGCAACTATCCTGATGCTAAATTAATCTGGGCTTTTGCTCTGATTTTTTAGGAGTATAGTTATAGAACGGAGGGAGGAACAGGCGCCGTGAACATGATTGTCTGCGTCAAACAGGTGATTGACCCTGAAACACCGCCGGCCAGCTTCAAAATTGACACCTCCGCTGGCAAGGTGGTGCCGCCACCGGGCGTTTCACCAGTAATTGACCCGTACGGTGAGTATGCCGTAGAGGCAGCACTAAAGATTAAGGATGCCATCGGTGGTAAAATCACCGCTATCAGCCTGGGTATCAACCTGCTGCGGGATGTGATAAAGAAACCGCTATCCATGGGGGCTGATGAGCTTATCCTGCTTGAGGATGAGGCTTTTGTTGATGGTGACAGCTGGTCAACTGCCTATGCCCTGGCGCTGGCCATCAAGAAGCTAGGGGAGTACGACCTCATCTTATGTGGTAGAGAAGCTTCTGATACCAATGCCGGTGAGGTAGGCTCAGGCATCGCTGAGATTCTGGGGTTGCCCAGCGTAACTTTAGTCCGGAAGATAGAAATTACCGATGGCAAGGCAAAAGTAGAGCGGATAACCGCTGAAGGCCATGAGGTCATCGAGGTATCCCTCCCGGCTCTGATTACGGCCAGCAATGAGATTGGTGAACCTCGGTATCCCACCATAAAGGGGATTATGGCTGCCAAAAAGAAGGAACCCATCGTCTGGAAGCCTGCCGACATTGGAGTCGAACCCTCACAAATCGGTGCCGCCGGCCGACGGGCTAGAACGCTCAAGCTGTTTCAGCCGGTTCGTGAAGGCAAATGTGAGATTGTGGAGGGAGAAAATCCGGAAGAGGCGGCGGCTAACCTTGCCCTGAAGCTGAGGGAAGCCAAAGTACTATAAAAAAATTTAGGGAAACGAATCGTATCTGATTATCGATTCGTTTTTCGAGTTATGTCAACAAAGGGGGTAAATTTATGGCAGAATATAAAGGTGTTATGGCTTATGGTGAAGTAGCTGAAGGAAAGCTGGCCTTGATTGCCACCGAGGAACTGGGTGCCGGCCGAAAGCTGGCGGATGAACTGGGGCAGGAATTATATGCGGTGTTGCTGGGCAGCGGCGTGAGCAGTTCTGCCCAGGAAGCCATTGCCTTCGGCGCTGATAAAGTATATGTTGTGGACGACCCCCTGCTTGAAGACTACCGGACAGATGCCCATGTAAATGTTATGGAAAAGGTAATCAGGCAGGTGATGCCACAGGTTTTCATTATGGGGCAAACCCCCATCGGCCGCGACCTGGCACCCCGGCTGGCCTTCAGACTGGAGACAACAGCTACCCTCGACTGCATAGAGCTGGCGATTGACCCTGAGTCAAAGCGTCTGCTGCAAACCAAGCCGGTCTATGGCGGCAACGCTCAGGTTGTCGTTACCGGCGAGTCTTACCCGCAGATAGTTACGGTTAGAACCAAAGCAATGTCGCCCCTTGAGCCCGATAACGCGAGGCAGGGGGAGATTATCAACATTGATGCCGGAGTCGACCCCTCCGTGATAAGAACCAGGGTGCTGGAGAAAGTGGCGGAGGAGGTTGAAGGGATAAAACTGGAGGATGCCGAGGTAGTGGTCGCCGGTGGTAGGGGGATTGATGGTCCTGAAGGTTTTGGGCAACTTGAAGAGCTGGCCAGGGCGCTAAAGGGGGCAGTAGGTGCCAGCCGGCCGCCGTGCGATAACGGCTGGGTGCCGGAAACACACCAGATAGGTCTTACCGGCAAAATAGTCGCCCCTGAGCTTTATATTGCGGTTGCCCTCTCCGGTTCCAGCCAGCACATGAGTGGCTGCTCCGGCTGCAAGAATATTGTGGCCATAAATAAAGACCCGGAGGCAAACATCTTCCGGGAGGCCCGATTTGGCGTCGTCGGCGACTGGAAAAAGGTAATCCCCGCCTTCACCGAAAAGGTCAGGGAACTCCTGGCAGGGTAAGGAGACTCAGGCTCGACCATCTTGTCCCCTTCTCCACTACCGGGGAGGGGGATATTATTTATCTTGACAAAGAGGGGGGGGCGCTATAGTTTTTAACAGGCGGCAGAAAATTATGACAAAGGAGGTCAGGTAAATGACCGAATACCATATACCACCGTTTAAGGCGGCAGCGGTCCAGGCCGGTCCGGTAGTCAGGGATGCGCCGCAGTGGTTCGACACGGGAGCAACGCTGGACAAGGCAACCAGCCTTATTGCTGAAGCTGGCCGAAATGGGGCCAGACTGATTGTGTTTCCGGAGTGCTGGCTTCCCTGCTATCCATACTGGTCCCTGGACATCGCCGACCGGCCTACTTTCCGAAACATATGGGCCCAACTTCTCTGGAGCTCAGTAGAAGTGCCGGGCAGGGAGACAGAAGCCCTATGCCGGGCGGCGAAAAAAGCCAACGCCTATGTGGTCATGGGTATAAATGAGCGAGACCAGAAATACCGGGGCAGAATGTACAACTCTATCCTTTATCTGAGCCCGCGCGGCGAAGTTATGGGGACACACCGGAAGATATGCACCACCGTGCAGGAACGCTTTTTCCACACACCGGGGGACGGCGGGGATAACCTCAAGGCGGTGTTCAAGACTGAGATAGGCAACATCGGCGGCTCGATTTGCGGAGAGCACACCCAGCTTCCATTGATGTACAACTGGGTTATGCAGGGGATACAGATACATTGTTCGCTATGGCCGGGGAGCGCCGGTCTGGAAACAATAACCGATATTCAAACGCGGGCAATATGTCACACGGCTGGTGCTTTTGCCGTGCTGGCCGCCACCTACATTCCAGGGCCGGACATTCCCCAAAACTTTCATAAGAACAGCCTGTTCAGCGTTCCCGAGGGGTTCCGTGGTGGCAGCGGCGTGGTCGGTCCCTTCGGCGAATATATTGCCGGGCCGGTCTACGATGAAGAGACTATAGTCTACGGTGATATCGACCTGGCGGATACCGATAGAAGCCGTGACGGCGTTAGTTTGACCGGTATTTACAGTCGGTGGGACCTGCTCAGTCTGAACGTGCGGCAGGAGACATATGAGCCCCTGGTGCCCATGGAAGCTCCCGGGATAGCCCTGCCCGCTCCAGAATCAAACCGAATAAAGGAGCTGGAAGAGCGGGTGAGGCAGCTTGAGCAGCGGATAGCGGCATCTGAGGCACCTAAAGACACCGGTGATAAGGGATAGGGTAACACACTACTATATCTTTCACCCGGTGGTAAGGTCAAGGAGCTTTTAGCTGGGTAAAATAAACCTACGATTGTTTGTATTTCATGGCAAAAGCTCCAGGGGCAGAAGCTCCGGGGGCAAAAGCTCCGGGAGCACAAGGCTGAGGCCCTGACCCGATGGTATGACCATGACCTTGATGTCTTCTCCAAGCCTGTCGAGCAGGATATACTGCAGGACCTCAGGTGTTAGAGATCCCGCGATGGCCTGGTTGGCGGCAACCTGGGCCTCAGTGACCACACGGATATACTCGGCTTCACCTATCGCCTTGGCTATTCGTGCGCCTGCTTCTCCTTTAGCTTCGGCTTCTCTCTGTTGGGCTTCGACCTTGACACGCTCC
>SDBV01002654.1_pt1 | contig 26682 bp, 24 predicted proteins | sample 2277081 | NCBI WGS metagenome assembly SDBV01 (sample SAMN10402039, study PRJNA504765) | marine sediment metagenome | isolation source: marine sediment core GS10_PC15, 223 cmbsf | place: Arctic Ocean: Southern Knipovich Ridge | collected 2010 | reverse complement strand
CAGCAAATATCACCCGGCCATTTTTGTAAGGCCTGCTATAGGCTAGTGTAAGTGAATAATTTTCTTTGTTAAAATTTATTGATTCCAAAGGGCTTGCTTGCCGTGTTGCATAAAAAAAGAAATATGCGGAATAGACCAAAGCAAGAATGATAATAATACCAATGCCTAATAATATTTTCTTTCCCATAATTATTTTGTTTTTTTGTAACCAATATACAAATAAGATTTATGCTCAACAACGAATTGAAGTTCAAAGCATTTAATAAAAAAACGAAGAAAGTTTACAGGTCAGGAACTTTATCATTTTCTACCGAGCGACACTCTTTTATCATGTTTTCTGATAAAAAAGACGTTGGGGATTATAAAGATCAAGACGTGGAGATAATGCAATTCATAGGTCAAATGGATAAAACCAATGAAGAGCTCTACCAGCGCGATATCATCGAAATGGAAGGTAAACGGTACATTATTGTCTGGGACAACAACCGGGGAGGCTGGGCACTAACTGATGTGGAGCGAAGGGTGACTATGAAACCCTTTGGCAGATCTGCGGCCAATAATTCCAAACTGCTCGGCAATGAATTTGAAAATCCCAGTTTATTAAATCCATCCGTAGAAATTTAAACCTGGATTTTCCATTTTAAAATTCAAAGGATTTCGTCAAATTGTTATTTTCCAAAGACAACTTTGGGTTATAATATTATAAAACTAACCATATAGATATTATTATTTGATTTAGCTGAAACACCAGATCGAAGGCTTACAATAACTATCCAATTGGAAAATGTGAAGACAAACCATTATTCAAGACTATGGCATAGCCATGACTATGTCGTAGATAAGAATACCAGCTTAGAAAATTACCATTCAAAACGTTTGACTATCCAAAAAAATGTGCATCGGTATGGAGGAAAATCAATATGCAAGTCACCCTTCTTTTGTATGATCCTTCTTCATTTTCTTTTGCATGCCCAAAAGAAAACGAAGCAACCTGCCTGCGCAGGCAGGAAGAAAAAGGCACCACGGTCGAAAACCCATTTCCGCGCTAAACGCGCAACCTCTCCCTGCAGAAAAATGTCTTAACCAATTTGAGTATGCTGAGTTCAGAGCAAAAACGACATTTTTAAAGGCCGGCCAACCCGCATGGCCTCAATGTGTTCACGCCGACCGTGCCTGCCTGCACGGAGCCGTTTCGGCAAAGGCAGGGACGACCCACCGCACGGATATAGATTTTATACTCAATAGTTAATTCAAAATAAACTATTAGAACAAATCACTTCCCCAACTTGAGCAAAGCTCAAACCGGATTCTGCGCAGTCGTGCCACACTGTTTTACAGCATGATGAAATTTACTCAAGTCCTTAATGAGTAAATGTAGATTCAAAGTGATGTGGTGTCTCGCCTGCCTACCGAAGCCGAGCTTCGTTCGGCAAAGGCAGGGAAGACCTTTGCAGAATTCAAGATCTTTTTGGTTACTTTTTCCATCGACTGGGAAAAAGTAACCAAAAAGAAAAAAATTATTTTACTTCTGATTCGATGAACAACCCTTGTTTATCAATAAAACCTAAATGGTTAGTTATAAAATATTATATAATCAGTAGGAAGAGGTCTGCGTCCTGATAAAACATCACTTGCCATTTTTCCAACAGCTGGACCGTGCTTAAACCCATGCCCTGATCCACCACCAAGAATCCATACATTATTAATATCCGGATGAATATCAAAAATAAAATTTCCATCCGGGGAATTGCTGTATTGGCAAATCCTGGATTCAATTAAGGGTGCATCTTTCAATGCAGGGAATCTCTTTGCAAGGTATTTCCTGGACCGGTTAACTAACTCCATTTCAGGCACCCTGTCGGTACTTGTAGGGTCAAATTCAGCTCCCCGTTTATCATAAGCTATCTTGAATCCACGGTTGTCTATTCCTGGAATCCCATAATAAAATTCACCCGGGACCCAGTCAATCCAGGGTATCAGGGAATGGTAGATATTTGATTTATTTGATGGAATCCCAAAATAATATACCTCCTGTCGGGTAATCGCTAATTTCTTTCTGAGTATCTCCGGAAAAATCTCCCTCAGCCAGGGACCACAGGCAAAAATGAAAGCATCACCCTCAATCATTCTGCCATCAAGATCTATTGTCTTCAGATATCCGTTTTTATTCACTCCGGGTACACATTTACCCAAAAAATACTGTCCCCCTTCTTTTACAAACTGATCCCTTGTAGCAATCGTCGCATTTTTAGCTTCAAGGTACCCGGCACTTTTTTCAATTAAAACACCTTCAATGTCCGAAAAGTTAATTTGTGGAAACTTGTTCTCCGCTACTTTGGGTGGATATACTTTATAAGGCTGGTTAAATTCATCCATTATCGAAGTCATTTGTTTTAATACCCCGGAATTATCGCGGTTAAAAAGCCAGAGCACTCCCGTATGATGAAGGAGTTTCCTGCCTGTGTCCTTTTCAAGTGATTTCCAGTGATCCCATGATTCTACCGCCATCTCAAAATAACTTTTGTTGGTCCCATAAAATGAACGGATCAAACGGGATTCACCCCCGGAAGTAGAGCGCGAATTACCGGGCCCCCACATGTCGGTAAGCACTACTTCAAATCCTTTACGCAAGAGCTGAAGTGCAGTCCAGCTACCAAACACACCCGCCCCAATGACGATCACTTTGGCTTTTTGTTTTAATGGTTCGATTGTTTTGGGATTCCCTTGCTTATGGGGTGGTGCAAATGTTGACAAAGCATCCATGAGATTTAACTAATAAAATAAATCAATAAAATTCGAACCACTTATTTTGATTGTGCGTATTTAATACTGAACATAACCACAAAACCATGAAAAAGAAACTTATTCTACTATTAATTCCCTTACTTCCACTTGCTGCATTTACAAAGTACTACACTGGATTAAAAGCCGAGGAGGAGACCGTGAAAGAACTCGTGCTCGGTTGCTACATAAACGGTGCATTTAATGCACTGGATCCTGATGCCATGCTGGAAGGTTTTCATTCTGATTTTGCAATTTTTTCAGCGAAAGGAGAACAATTGCAGCGTTATGAAATTGAAACATGGGCAGAGGGCGTACGAAAACGTAAAAATGACCCAAAATTTGACGCTTCCAAAAACACCTGGGAACACAAATTTACAAATGTACAGGTTACCGGTAATGCGGCCACGTTACGTGTGGATCTAACCAGAAATGGGAAACATATCTATACCGATTATCTGTCTCTTTTGAAATTTGATAGCGGATGGAAAATTGTAGCCAAAGTGTACTATCAGCATCCAGGGGATTAGGCAAGAAAAAGGCTGCTGTAAATTTACAGCAGCCTTTTTGCAAGGGACTATTTGATACAACCTGTCCTAAAATTTGTTGTCTCTATGCACTTTCTTCTTCTTTACTAAATATACCGGACATGAAAAAGGATGCTCCAGCCAGGGCAGTATCTTTCAATATACTACTCATGGCCATTTCGTCACCACCCATCATACTTTTCACATGTACGAGCGTTGCGGTAAGAATAAGAAATACTCCCAGCAACAGTGTCGCCAGCGCTGCTTTTTTCTTAATTAAAATGGCTACACCAGCCGCCAGCAAAGCAACCCCCGTAAGATATACCATATAGACACCTCCAAACGGGGCCATCCCGGCCATTGTTTCGGCATCCATGAAGTGAAATAATCCGAACATTGCCATGGGTACTGCAAATAAAATCCTTGCGACTAAATCAGTTAAAATTTTCATAATATTTGTTTGGTTAAAAATACAGATGTTTAAACATAATTATAGGGAAAATAATTTCGGAATCAAAATATTTTTATTTCAAACTTCATCAATTTAAGCAAATCAGTGCTAAACTTGATTCATTAATTATTTAAAAATATGAAAAAAGATGTTCGTGTAGCCTTGATCCAGTCTGCTCCGGTACTTTTTGACCTGAAAAAATCTTTGATAAAAGTGCAGCAAAAAGTAGGGGAAGCCGGGGAAAAGAAACCTGATCTTATTTTATTTCCGGAAGCATTTCTTCCGGCTTACCCGAGTGGTTTATCTTTTGGCGCCCCCGTTGGAAGCAGAAGTGAAAGCGGTCGGGAACTTTGGCTGCGCTACTGGAAAAATTCAGTAGAAATACCCGGTCCGGCGATAGATGAATTATCGGAAATCGCAAAAAATGCGAATGTTTACCTGGCCATTGGAGTTATTGAAAAAGAAAACATAGGTAAAGGTTCTCTTTATTGTACGCTTTTGTATTTTGGGCCGGACGGGTCGCTGCTGGGAAAACACAGAAAAATAAAACCCACTGCGGCCGAAAGAATTATCTGGGCTGAAGGGGATGGAAGCACATTATCTACCTTCAAGACACCACTTGGTGTAATCGGAGGATTGATCTGCTGGGAAAACTTAATGCCGCTCGCGCGGATGTCGATGTATAAAAAAGGAGTCAGTATATACCTGGCCCCCACGGCCGATAGCCGGGACTCGTGGCAGGCAACCATGAAACACATCGCCTGCGAAGGAAGATGCTTTGTACTGGGTTGTAATCAATATCTGACCAAATCGATGTATCCGGCAGATCTCCCTGGAATTGAAGACCTTGATAAAGTATCCGAAACTTTAAGCCGCGGAGGAAGTGTGGTTGTTGACCCGTTTGGTAACGCAATCGCCGGGCCTTTGTTTGATGAGGAAGGTGTCCTTTTCGCTGAACTGGATATGGATATAATGGCCAAAGCTAAAATGGATTTTGACCCGATCGGACACTACCAGCGACCGGATATTTTTAAATATAAGGCTCGAAAGCAGCCGAAAACGAAGAAAGGTTAAATGCGTTAATAAAATCCGAAATCCAAATTACGAAGCTCGAAGCTCGAAGCTCATAAGTTTGAAATCATAACTTATTAAACCCAGAATTGTCATTAGACTTTGTAACGAGGGTTCTAAGTGGCTGTTAGTCAGGTGCTCGCGCAGATTTTTGGCACGGAATCATAGTTTTGATTATGGTGAGCCTGCCTACCGGAAGGCAGGTACCAATAAGTGAGCAAGTGACTGAATGACTGTCAATTAGAAGCCACAGTAAATTTCTAATGACAGTTGTGGGTAAAGATAAAATACAGTCGTAATTTTTATATTATCCATTACCTTTCTTTTAGTATTAACTTTCCAAATCGATCGCCAGCGAGTCTTCCATCTTTAATCACAACCTTTCCATTTATAAGCAGCATGGTAATTCCGGTTGCGGTTTCGTGAGGGTTTTCATATGTTGCATGGGCTTTAAAATTTACCGGATCGAACAGCACCAAATCAGCCTTTTGGCCAACCCTGATATTCCCCCTGTCTTCCAGGCCCAATATTTTCGCAGGCAATCCCGTCATTTTATAAACTGCTTCTTCGAGTGTCAGCAAGGAGTCTTTCACAACATAATCGCTGATTACCTTAGCATTCGAACCATATCCCCTGGGATGGTTCATTGTCGGGCTTCCATCTGAAGCCAGTGCAATGTATTCATTCCCAAAAAGTGTGGTTTGCAATTCCTCATCCATTATAAAATAAGCCCCGGATACTCCGGAACGTCCAATGTCATCAATAAGCAGGTCAACAAACGGCTTGGACCTGGATGCTGCTGCCTCAGCCAGTGTCATCCCTCTCCATGGTTCGGTGCCCAGGAGTGTAGCCTCAGGGCCATTTCGTTTCATGACCCGGTTATATAGATAATCTTCAAGTTCCTTTCTCCTGGTTTTTTTCACCGATTCATAATCATGAGGTGGTTTCGCCCAGTCGGGAAATAATATCCCAATACCTGTATAGCTGGCGGTGTATGGATACATATCAGCAGTTATCCGGATCCCGGCATTTCTCGCAGAATCCAGCAATTGCAATAGCTCATCAGCTCGTGCTTTCCCCTTCCCATATACCACTTTAATGTGCGAAACATGTACAGGACAAAACGTTCCCATTCCAATGAGTTCGTTCAATGATTTTTCTATCTGATCATCGTCTTCATTTCGTACATGGCTCATGACCAGTCCATTATATTCACCCACAGTTTTCGCGAGCCCATGAAGCTCCTCCTCTTTTGCTAAACTACCGGGCAAGTATTCGAGGCCGGTTGAAAGGCCAAAATATCCAATTTTAAATGCCTCTTCGAGTAACTCATTCATAGATTGAAGCTGCCGGGGAAGCGGAAATTCCGTATATCCGGTACCCGATATTTCCCGAATGGTGGAATGGCCAATAAAAGGCATGACATTGGTTGAAAGGTCAGTTTGACCCATCTCCCGGATCCACCCGGAAATATTTTCGGGGCTGAACCCATCCATACCCAGGCAAACGGTAGTAACACCCTGGTACAGGAAGTTTTCGAATCCACCATTTTCCCCCAATGGGTCGCCGTGTGCATGCAGGTCAATAAATCCGGGAGAAAGAACTAACCCTCGCCCATTTATTTCCCTTGAGTTGATCCAACCGTCGGTATTACCTACGGCTGCCACCGTATCCTTGATGACCAAAACATTTCCCGGTCTTCCCGGGTTTCCCAAGCCATCGACAATAATTATATTCTTAATAAGCAATGAATCGGGACCGGAAAATTTTCCACGATTACAGGAAAAATTTCCAATAAATATAATGAGTAAAAAAAATTGAGTTTTCATAGCAAATTAATGACCAAAGGAGCCTATTGAAGCAGATTAGATTTTAGGATTTAAAGATAAATGATAACGACTATTTTCTTCTATTATGGAACCGCTTATAAAATAGTTGGTGGAACAATGAAATTAGTTTGGTGTATTCACCGGCAAATCATTAAATTCATCGGTTCAAAATAAACCACCGAGCCATGAGAATACTTAATTCCTTAACTAAACTGTCGATCTTGCCTGTATTTCTCATGGGATTTTCCCATGGAATTTATTCGCAGGAATTATCTATTAAACTTGCTGATGAACCTTTTACTATGGAAATAGGTGATGAATTACTATTTCGGGCAAGTGTTGTGGATGAAAATGGGAATGACGTACAAGGCAGGGAAATCTTTTTTTATTCCAAGAACAGAAGAGCAATTTCTGTAGTTGACAGCACCGGATTGGCGACAGCGATTAAACATGGCGAGTACGGAATCATTGTCATCAGCCCTAATACCAATGAAGAGGACGGATTCGTTCGAAAAGATTTTATAGTAGTAATTAATCCTGCACCTATCACCAAAGTAGAAATTGGGGAGGTGCCTTCAAAGATTTACGCAGGTACCTCGATACCACTTAAACTTCGGGTATATGATATGGCTGGATTCGAGCGAAATGATGTGAAAATTAATCTTTCCTCTTCAAATGAGAAGGCTGTTCATATTGCCCCCTTTCATAAACTCGAAGCCAGGAGTAAAGGTAAATCCACCATTGTTGCGGAAGTGGAAGGAATTGAAGGTAAATTAAATGTGAACGTAGTTGACAATCCGATCACCAGGATGGATTTAACTTCAAACACAATTGCAGGCCGGACCGGAGATGTCTTCTACCTCGATGCCAGGGCTATGGATAAAAATGGAGATCCTGTTAACGATGCCCCCATCTCATTTGCTTTTTCAGGACAGTCTTTCGATGTTTCAGCCAGTCCTTCGGGTATGATCACAAATGACGGAAAATTTGTGGCGGATGAACCGGGACTTTATACGCTAACTGCTTCGTGCGGACCTGCAAGTGCCAGTATTACCATAAGCGCTGATCCGAGGGAGGTATCACGAAAGATCGAACTTATCGGCCAGGGTTCTGTTAACACGAAACATACCTCAGATTTTTGGATATGGGAAGGTGTGGATGGCAAAGATTACGCCGTTACAGGCACCTGGGGGGCTGACGGTACGGCTTACTTCTGGGACGTGACCAACCCGGGTGAGGTCACGTTAATCGATTCCATTCAAGTTGATGCACGCGTGGTAAACGATGTAAAAGTTTCGGAAGACGGGAAAATATGTGTGATATCCAGGGAAGGAGCCTCAAACCGGAAGAATGGGTTAATTATTCTGGATGTTTCCAATCCTGCCGATGTGCAGATCATTTCCACTTTTACAGAAAAACTGACGGGTGGTGTCCATAATATATTTATCGATAAAGGCTATGTGTATGCCCTCAGTGCCGGAAGGAAGTATTATACGATCAATATCAAAGATCCGAAAAACCCACACATTGTCGGGGAATTCGAACTGGACACCCCTGGCCACTCCATCCACGACGTTTGGATCGAAGATGGAATTGCATATTCCTCCAACTGGGCAGATGGTGTGCAGCTTGTGGATGTAGGAAACGGTATTGCCGGTGGTACTCCGGAAAACCCTGTGCAATTTGCCAGTTACGCTTATCCCAGTGGTTCAAACCATGCAGCTTTCCCCTATCATGATAAGAAAACAGGCAAATTTTATGTAATCGCCGGCGACGAAGAATTTCCATACGGACTTGATCCGGAAGGCAGAAAACCAGCCCGTGCAGCCGGATACTTGCATGTTATTGATTTTACCGACCTGGAGAACCCCAAAGAAGTTGCATGGTTCCAGGTACCCTTTGCCGGTTCGCATAACTTCTGGATTGAGGATGATATACTGTATGCTGCCTTTTATAATGGTGGCGTGCGTGTAGTTGACCTTAGTGGCGAATTACTTGGCGACCTTAACAGGCAGGGCAGGGAAATTGCATGGATCGTACCGGAAGATCCCGATGGGTACGTGGCCAATGCTCCATTCACATGGGGAGCACAACCGCACAAAGGCCACATATTCTATTCCGATTGGAACAGTGGGCTGTGGGCCGCAAAATTAGAACCCGTGGTTCCAAAAGATACAAAAATCGAATCACGATGAAATTATAAATGAATGAAACATTCATGATGATTTTTACAGACACCAGAATGAATAAACAGTTACTGCGAGAAATCAATAGCCACGGCCCGAAAGCTTTCGGGTTCAGCCCGTGGAAAAAGAATCAAGTTTAACAGGTTTTGGCTTGCATTTTTGCCTATCCCGATGACTATCGGGAAGCAAAAAACATGACAAAACAAAAACACTTAAGATTAGATAGATACGAAATTCTAAACACATGAAAATACTGGTTATTCTAATCCTTGCTTATGCCCTGTCGGCTACAGCGCTTGGACAAAACTATTACGTATATGTAACAGCCGAATCGGAAGATGAGGTGGCATTAATTAAATTTGACGGGCAAGAAGCTACTGTGGTGAAACGCATTCCTGTTGGTATATGGCCTGCTGAAATTGAAGGACCCCACGGAATTAATGTGAGCCCCGATGGGAAGTATTGGTATCTCTCCCTCGCGCATGGCAATCCGTTCGGAACTTTGTACAAATATTCTACCGAAACAAATAAAGTTGTTGGAAAGGTTACCCTGGGAATGTTCCCGGCTTCATTACAAGTCTCTACGGCAACCGGTTTGCTATATTGTGTCAATTTCAACCTGCATGGCGATATGGTGCAAAGCTCGGTGTCTGTTGTGGATCCGGAAAATATGATTGAGTTAAGGAAAATTCCAACGGGTGTAATGCCCCATGGTTCACGTATCTCCAAAAACGGATTATTCCAGTATTCTGTTGGGATGATGTCGGGTGAATTGTTTGAAATTGACGCGGCGAGGTTAAAAGTAACCAGGGTGCTCAACCTTGATGCGGAAAAGGAGATGGGTGATATGAAAATGGCATCCGGAAATATGGCTGGAATGGACCACTCTAAGATGGACCATAAAATGACCCACAGTAAAACAAAACCTACCTGGGTGATGCCCCATCCGACAAACAATAAAGTATATGTTGCCGGTAACGGCATCGATGAGATCCTGGAAGTTGACCTCGAAAAGTGGGAGATCACCAACCGGTTTGCAACTGGCAAGGCCCCCTACAACATTGATATTTCACCGGATGGAAAGCGGTTGGTTGTCAGCTACAAAGCCGATGCGATGACGGGTATCTGGAACCTGGAAACGGGAAAAGAACTTGCAAGGATAAAAAACACCCGAAAAATTACCCATGGCGTGTCTATTTCGTCAGACAGTAAATATGCTTTCGTATCGGTGGAGGGCATTGGTGGCGAACCGGGCACAATGGATGTAATCGATCTTACAAGCAACAAACTGGTGGCCAGCGCTGATTTGGGGAAACAGGCGGGAGGAATTATTTTCTGGAAGATGGAATAGGGAATCTTAATTTGGAGTTTTCTGCTTTATAAGATGTTCCATTTCAGCTAACGAACTATTTTTTATCAACTTTCTCAATGCATCATTTAGTTATCTCACATTTTTTAATATTGGTTCGATCGTTTTCTAATCAAATTCTATAAAATCTGCGTAGTCAGTTTCCTGCCGCCAATCGAACAAATGAGCAAATAGTTTCCCGTTTTCTTTACTTAATAATCCGGTTTTTACATAATTCAGAAAAAACTGTGTTTTAACTCCATTATGTGTTTCAGCTTTAATATTATTCTTAAAAAGTAATGCACTTACCAGGTAGTAACTTGCATAATAAAGTCGGTTAACACAAAAATTCCAGCGATCATTTTCTGCTAATAATATGGCATCATCAAATATCTCCAAAGATTTTGAGATACGATAATCTATGTAATCTTCCTTTTTCCCAGTCATTAGAGATTAATTCCTCCCCGCTTAATATTTTGATAAAAAGGTGTTATGGAATACTTTGTTTCCCAATCATTTTTTGAAAATACAAATGTTGATATGGGCTCCCCAATTTCTAATTCGACATCAAAAAGCTCTTCTCTATACTCCTTTTCAACATTTCTATCAACATGTAAATTATTTAATAGAATTAATATGTCCCAGTCAGAATCTTCTCGCGAGTTTCCACGGGCGTGAGAGCCAAATAAAATTATTTCCGCATCAGGGTTTTTTCGTAGGATTTTCCTTTTAATTAATTTAGCAATATGTGCTTCTTTCTTATTCATTTATCAAAAGTAATATTTTTCTTGATTGATTTTAATGAATTTGATCCTGACGTGGACTATGAAATTGAACCCTGATTTAAATCCAAAATGTGAATATTTACCAGTTCGAGGAGTTGCATCCGTCCAATTTCCTCAAAAAAAACTGCAACCTTTTGACCATTGTGAAGTCTATACTACTACGACTACCACAAAATCATCCAATCATGGTTAAAAACTTCTTTCTTGTCGCCGTTCGAAACCTTTCAAAGAACCGCTTATACTCTGTAATAAATATCTCCGGCCTCGCGATTGGCCTGGTTTGTACCATGCTTATTCTTCTCTGGGTTAAGGACGAACTCTCCTTTGATTCCTTTTTGCCCAAATCAGACCACTTGTACCAAGTGTATGTAAATGCTGAGTTTGATGGGAAAATTAATACCTGGCGATCGGTACCTCTTCCTACCTATGAAGAAATGAAAATTGCTGACAGTAATATTAAAAATTCCGTAGTGACAGGATGGGGAGGTGACCGGTTACTCAAAGCCGGTGATACACGGATAATGAAAAGGGGATATTACGTAAGTGAAGAATTCCTGGAAATGTTCCAATTTCCCTTATTGGAAGGTAATGCTGAATACGTGTTGGACGATCCTCCATCCATTATAATTACAGAGTCAACGGCAAAGACCTTGTTCGGGTCTGAAGATCCTATTAATAAAATTGTAAGGGTAAATGATGAAAGCGACCTGAAAGTGACCGGTGTACTTAAAGATATTCCCAAAAACTCTTCCTTTCAATTTGATTACCTGCTTACATGGAAACACCGGGAACAGACCAATCCATGGGTCCTGGAAAATAAAGACAACTGGGGCAACTATTCTTTTCAGATCTTTATCGAATTAAATGATCCCTCAAATGAGTCCCATGTTTATAATAGTATTCGTGATATACTTACAGAAAAAGGAGAAGACGACATAAAACGAGAATTTTTTATTCATCCGTTATTAAAATGGCGGCTACATTCAAATTTTGAAAACGGTAAATCCGCTGGAGGGATGAGTGACTATGTAAATCTGTTTACTATCATTGCAATTTTTACTTTGATCATCGCCTGTATAAATTTTATGAACCTGGCGACAGCCCGATCAGAGCGAAGAGCTAAAGAAGTAGGTATTCGCAAAAGTGTTGGATCCAACAAATTGGAGTTGATATTCCAGTTTCTGGGTGAATCACTTTTCATCACCTTCATCGCTTACTCTATTGCTATTCTTTTGACATTGCTTATTTTGCCTTCCTATAATAATTTGGTTGACAAGCAGCTTTTTATAGATTTCAACTCCGTTGAATTCTGGGTTTTCTCTTTTGTTATCATTTTCTTTACCGGGATTGTTTCTGGTAGTTATCCGGCCTTTTACCTGTCTTCATTTAAACCGGTACAAACATTGAAGGGCAAAGTAACAACCGGTAAAAGTGGTACAACTCCCAGGAAAGTACTGGTAATCCTGCAGTTTGGATTCGCGATTTTATTAATGGTGGGATCAATTGTGATCTACAGACAGGTTGATTTAATTAAAAACAGGCAACTGGGGTATGATCAGAAAAATCTCATAACCGTCGAGCTAACAGATGCACTCGATGAGAACTACCAGGCATTGAAAAATGAGTTGCTAAATTCAGGAGCTGCAACATCTGTAACCCGTTCAAATAGTGCTGTTACAAGAATAAACTCAAATAATTTTGTAGGATGGCCGGGAAAACCTGAGGATCAAAAAGTGATTTTTACCACCATAGTTACAGAGTATGATTATGCGAAAACAATGGGTATTAAAATGCTTCTCGGACGTGAATTCTCTGAGGATTTCAAGAGCGACACTGCAGCCATTGTCATCAGTAAATCTGCCCTTGATCTCATGGACCTTGAAGATCCATTGGGAACCGAACTTGACTTATGGGGGGAAAAAAGAACATTGGTTGGTGTGGTTGAAAATGTAATAATGGGCTCACCGTACCGGGAAGTGCAACCAATGTTCATGATTATGGGAGACTGGGGGGGAGTAATAACAGTACGTTTAATTAATGGAAATGACCTTTCATCAACTATGGCTACGATGAAGTCGATTTTTAATAAACATAACCCGGCCTATCCTTTTGACTATTCATTTGTAGATGTGGATTATCAAAAAAAGTTTGTTACAATAAATCTTACACAAAAACTTGCCAATATATTTTCGCTGCTCGCTATCCTTATAACGGGCCTCGGACTGTTCGGGCTGGCAGCCTATACTGCGCAGCAACGCACGAAAGAAATTGGTATTCGAAAAGTTCTGGGGGCTTCTATCAGCAGCCTGGTTGCTTTGATGTCGAAAGAGTTTTCCATTCTTGTAATCGTCGCCTTTGCATTTTCAGCGCCTCTCACCTGGTGGATGCTTAATATATACCTGGAACGATACCCGATCCATATCGAAATCAGCTGGTGGATATTCGTGCTGGTGGGAGTGATAACGCTCGCTTTTGCATTAATTATCGTATCAAACCAGGCAATTCGGGCAGCACAGGCAAATCCTGTAAAGTCTTTGAGAAACGAATAATCTCCGTTACAAAAAGCAGATCATTGGGTAACTCTATAAATTTCACCCAATCAGTTGAAACGAACATCATCGATTGATCCATTTGCCACCGGTGGCACCGTTGCGTGTACAACGAATGATTAGCATCCGCTTCGACTAATAATTTTACCCAGAATTGTCATTAGAAATTTGCTGTGGCTTCTAATTGACCGTCATTCAGTCACTTGCTCACTTTTTGGCACCTGCCGGCAGGCAGGTGCCTGACTAACTGCCACTTAGAACCCTCGCTAGTGTGGTAATTACTAAATTGGTTTACTGAATTTTTGCATCAATTTTTTCTTTATACAAGGCAAAATTTGAAAGCATAGCATCGCTACGGTTGAATATTTTAACGCAGTAAAAAGGAAAAAGGGGGCGAAAATAGTGAATGAATTTAGTAATTAACACACTAGCGCCTACGCTGAAGCTTCGAGCGCAAGCGTCACAATGTCTAATGACGATTCTGGGTTTGACAGTGAGCCATCCTGTATTTTCTTTTAACTTTAAAGCCCAATAATTTATCCATGAATTCCCACGTTGATTATTTAAAATCTGAAATTGACAAAATTGCAGAAAAGTCCAAAGCGGAATGGTGGAATAACTACTTACGAAATACCATCAGATTTATTGGAGTTGGAATTCCTGACATCAGGAATATTTTAAATAGATGGTATCCCACCATTGATGATGAAGCCGCACTTATTTTAATTGCCGACAAACTGATTCATCTGAAAATTGCCGAATATAAACTTGCCGGGATCCTAATATACCAGAATTTTTTACTGGGAAATATAAGTGATCACCGGATTTTGAAACACATGGACATTTTGTTCGGGAAAGAATACATTTACGATTGGAACACATGTGACTGGTTTTGTGTAAGGGTTCTGACGCCACTGGTAGATACCCAAAACGATCAGACTATTTCTGAAATCCTGAGATGGAATGATAAAAAATATTTGTGGCAAGCCAGGGCTTCCATCGTACCTTTCGCACTGGCTAAATCCCTGCCCAATCATCTTGGTAAATTGGAAGGGCCCATGGCAACGCTTATAAAAAGGAAGGAACGGTTCGCCAAAACTGCAGTGGGATGGATAGCAAGGGAAATTTTCAAGTTTAATCCGGTATTTGTTAAACAGTTTCTGAGTAAAAACACCGATGACCTGACGAAGGAAGTTTTGAATAATTCACTTAAATATATGGAAAAAGAAAAACGAAATCAGTTTATCAGGACCTTGAGGAATTAACATATTTGAAAAAAAATATTTGCAGTCCCCCCTATTTCGTTGTTTTTTAGTGGTTTCAACAATCCTGATTTCGTGATTCGACCTTTTTCTTTTTCCGTTTCGTTTCTGGTATGGGTAATCCTGATTGCTTGTACTTCAGGAGAAAAAACCATGGAAGAGGAATCCACAAAGAATGATAAAACAGCAACGGCAGTTGATACAGAGCCTGTGGATTTGAAGTTGGGGGAAGCTTTGTTTCAAACATGCATAGTTTGTCATGGCCCTGAAGCACACGGAATGAAAGCACTTAACGCCCCCGCATTGGTCAACCAGGAAGCCTGGTACCTCGAACGCCAACTAATGCATTTTAAAAACGATATCAGGGCAGGTGACCCAAGGGATTCGATCGGTGTACAAATGGCCGCCATGTCTAAGACGCTTGTTGATGAAAACGCAATAAAATCCCTTGTGGCTTACATTCGGTCGCTTCCACAGTTTGTGCCTGAAAATACATTGACAGGCGATGCAATAAAAGGAAAATCGTACTACAACATGATTTGCGGGGCGTGCCACGGACCGGAAGGAAAAGGAAACAAGATCCTTAATACCCCTAGTCTGGTTGGGATTGACGATTGGTACCTTGAACGGCAGTTCAATAACTTCAAAAACGGCATCCGCGGATCACATCCGGATGATACCTTCGGAGCCCAGATGCAGCCCATGGCTCGTACACTTCCCGATGACCTGGCTATCCGGGATGTGATTGCCTATCTTCAAACATTTAATCAGGAGCAACTATGAAAAGTAAGATGATAACTGGTTTGCTTTTTTTGTTGGGAACGATCATTTTTCTTTTTACAAAGGTTTCTCCCGCCAATACACCTCAACTATTTGCACTCGCCTCCTACTGCCCTCCCGGGTTTGTACTTACACCTCAAAACCAATGCCTCTCGAGAAATCTTTACCAGATGTACAGTTCGTTGCAAAAGAGTGGGGTTGGAGGATTAAAATCAGCGCTTCCCAAAGCCCGTGATGGCTTCACTCCACAGCAAATTGACCTGGGAAGATATCTTTTTTTTGATCCGGTTTTATCAAAGGATGCCTCACTATCCTGTGCCAGTTGTCACCAGCCTGCACGGGGATTTACCGATGGCCTGCCGGTTAGCGTTGGTATCAATCATACAGTATTAACCCGGTCCGCACCATCAGTTTGGAATGTAGCTTACCTGAAATCATTCTTCTGGGATGCCCGGGCATCAAGTCTCGAAGAGCAAATGAAAGGGCCGCTGTACGCTGAAGATGAGATGGCTACAACACCCGGACTACTCCTGGCTACTCTCAATGGAATTGATGCCTACAAACAAATGTTTGAAGAAGCATTTCCCATGCGGAAAGGCCCTGATATTCTTGAAAATGAAATATATACCGCCATTGCTGCTTTTGAGTCATCGCTTATTTCTCTCAACAGCCGGTACGACCGGTATGCCCACGGATACAAAGATGCACTTACAAGTAAAGAATTGGAGGGGCTGAATGTGTTCCGCTCTTTTGTTGCCCGGTGTGCCGAATGCCATACCCCTCCACTATTTACCAACCGGCAAATCGCAGTTATTGGTACTCCGGAACCCCCTGGAAATGAATTCGATGCGGGAACAGAAAAAACATATAATGATCCAACAATGCGGGGTGGGTTTAAGATACCATCATTACGGAATATTGAAAAAACAGCTCCCTACATGCATTCCGGACGATTTCCTACGTTACGTGAAACGGTAGAGTTTTATACAAAAGGGCGAGGCCATGCAGTTCCCAAAAATGAAAAACTCATTCTTCATTGGCACATCTGGGAACCCCAACTCAGCGATTACGAAGTGGACAGGTTGGTTGATTTCCTGAAAACACTCACGGGCGAAAGTTTTATGCCTCAAATACCAGATATAGTACCATCAGGCCTTCAACTGTCGAATCAATCGAAGGTAAACTCAGAAATAAACCAGACAAATAATGAAAAAAGGAATTAAAGTTATCGTAAGCCTTTTGTTTCTCGGGATTGGGATTTTAATCGGTAAATTCATTCTCTCTAAAAAAAATGATCCTGTACCTCCACCTGTGCATGTGATGAACCAAAGAGCTACAGGTTCTGACGGGACCGGTCAGATTGTACAACAGGTTTCAGGGGAGGTTATTGAAGTGAAAGATGGTGAAGTTATCATGGAAGCCGTTAACAGGGCAAACCCCGGCGATTTGATCCGGGTTTATCCGGGCACTTACAAAGAGACTGTATATATCGATAAAAACGACATTAGCCTGCAAGGAGTAATTGAAGAAGGGAATTGGGCAACTCTTAACGGTGAAAAAGAACTCAATGATGCTTTTTTATATTCGGGTAATGGTATCCTTATTGAAAATTTTAAAATAATAAATTATAAGGGCAATGGAGTAATGGGCCAGGCTGGAAACAATTTTGTTATACGTAACAACTGGATCTTCAATGCTGGTGTGTATGGTATATTCCCTCAATATGGAAAAAATGGACTTATTGAACACAACATCTTATCGGGTATAGAGGATGCAGCAATTTATGTGGGAATGTGCGACAATATCGATGTAAGAAACAACGAAGTATTCGACAATGTTGCCGGTATTGAGATCGAAAATTCCAGGCATGCACTGGTCGAAAACAATTATGTTCACAACAATACCGGTGGGATCCTGGCATTTATTACTCCGGGGCTTCCCATTAAAACCACCTATGATGTAATCATCCGTAACAACTTTGTGATAAACAACAATCATGAGAATTTCGGCGCACCGGGATCCATTGTATCGGGGATCCCGCCGGGTACTGGTATATTGATCATGGCCGCTGACGATGTTATTATTGAAAACAACATCATTTCCGGAAACGACAATGCAGGCATCGCGATCACTGATTTAAGCCTTGGAGCAAACCTTTCCAATGATCCGGAAGTGGAACCAAACCCCGACCGTGTTGTTCTTCTTGATAATTTCATGTACGAAAACGGCAATAATCCTGAAGGCGAGTTGAAGGCCCTCATGATGATCCAATTGTCGAATAAGGGACCAGATATTGTGGCTGTTGGAGGTGGTGAGGGAAGTTGCATACGGAACAGAAATGCCTACCGTACATTCGGGCTAAATGGGTTTGCACAATGCCAGGTAACAGATACACGGGATATCCGGACATTTTTGCTGGAAGAACCGGTACCTCCACTTGAAATTTCGGAAGAAGGAAAGGGTGAGATGGCATATTTCGGTATTTGCGCAGGCTGCCATGCCTACGATATTCGTATGATCGGCCCTCCTACCATGATCATCCAGGCATTGTACAAAGACAACCCGCAGGGTATTGCTGACTATATTGCCAATCCTGAAAAGAAACGTGAGGATTTTCCGGAAATGCCTTCGCAACAATACCTGTCAGAGGATATTCGCATGGCGGTTGCAGAGTACATGTTGAGTTTAAGGAACAAATAGAAGTCTCCATTTTACATGAATTGATTATCTTCACGGAAAGGTTTTAATATTTAACCCTATCTGAACATAACAGTGTTTTTTTTAAATAAATATTGATTTCTTAAATATCCACCAATCCATTGAATTACTATGCAATCCAAAGCACAAACTGTAGCAGAATACATTAAAGAAGTTCCAAAGGACAGAGTTCCCTACTTTATAAAATTGAGGGAAACGATATTATCAAATTTACAGGAAGGGTTTGAAGAAGTAATGAATTATGGGATGATCGGATACGTGGTCCCTCACAGTATTTATCCTGCCGGTTATCATACCAAGCCATCGGACCCCTTGCCGTTTGCAAATATTGCATCGCAGAAAAATTTTATCGCGCTATACCACATGGGGGTTTATTCCAACAAGGAAATACTAAACTGGTTTACAAACGAATACCCAAAACACAGCAAACTGAAACTGGATATGGGAAAAAGCTGCATTCGATTCAAAAAACCAGAATTAATCCCTTTCGAATTGATTGGTCAATTGATGAAAAAAATATCAGTGGATGATTTTATTAAAAACTATGAAACCAGTTATAAACGGTAACCAGTTTCTTTAAGAGTGTGTGTTGGAGATAAATTTACTCCAAAAAGTTTTTGATCCCTTTGTCTTTTTTGGCAAGCACATAGTGAAGGCCTACATTCACCCGATAGGTAGGAGTAAGCTGTGTTCCCGAGGGATTGGCATAAATTGGTACTTCAAAGTTTGTTTCAACTGTTAGGTTAGGTAAAATACTTACACCGATTCCGGGAACTATAAATGCCCATTCTCCACCCGTTGAAGTCACCGCATCCCCATTGAACCGATCCTCCCTGGCTTTTCGATAGCGAATCCCCAAATTAGGGTTAACCATAGTTGAACCAACCTTTATCTGATCCGAGACTCCTATAAGTGCCCTGAAATTGTTGCCAATTTTGTAGGTAGAACTACTATTAAGATAATTTTCATTGGTACCTGTCAGCCGGTAGGTAAGTACAGAATAAAGAGACATTGTGGGTCGGCTACTCATATGATAGATATAGTTCGTCCAGAAAATACCATCCCATGCACCGCTGCCCGGTTGCAGGTCTGCGTTAAGGATCAAACCACGCCCATTTACTTCCCGGGCAGATCCAGTAGGCATTTTGGGTCCCGCCCCCATCGATAATACATGCCGTTGATTATTGACTGAGGTCACCCTGTATTTAAATAACAGGAGCAAATCACCAATACCTTGTGTATTTTCAAAATCGCTAAATCCTCCAGGTTGTGTAATATTTCGTTCCTGCCGAACCCAGGGTAGAAGCACTTCAATGCCAATCCTATCCGTAATAGAATAACCTGCACTTAGTATAATTGACCGGGTTATTCTTTCCCGTGCCCGATCTTCAATAGTTGTTGTGCCCTCTTTCAGCGTGCGGAGGACATTGATATCGTACGTTAAAGTAAACTGTACTGTACCTGCAAAACTAGGAGGCAATCCGAGATTTGTGGAGATCGGTACGCCACCCGAGCAACAGGTCTGTCCTTTTGATACGGCAGATGCCAAAAAAAGGAGTAGAATAATTATAATGCCGGTGCCTGTATTTTTCATCTTCTGAATAAACGGTTTTATAAACAAAATAATTCCATCTCTCCATTTAATTTGTAAAAACATATGGATTCCCGGATTGCATAAAAGAAACATTTACTTTTGCTGTGTTAATCGTTTTGTCTTTTGTTTTTGGTCCTAAAACTGTCTATATTAAATTATGCTTTTTCTCTAACCCGATTTACGAATGAAACTTGAACTCAAACAAATCAAACAACAACGGCAGGTGTGGCTCGATGCCGTTAATAAGAATGATATCGAGGGTATGAAAACTGTGTTTTCGGATGATGCCGTATGGATACCTTCTGGGTTGCCAGCGCTAAATGGAAAGAATGCGATAGCTGAATGGATGAGTCCTTTTTTTGAGACCTATGATTATGAGTTTTCCATCAGAGATTTTAATATCAAAGGTGCAGGTGACTGGGCTGTAGAGCATGCATCTTTTACCTCAAAACTAAGCCCCAAAGGAGAGGAAGGTGAAGGAACAACACATGATGGAAAATACATCATTATATGGCGGTGGGAAAAGGATAACAAGTGGCGTATTGAGAGGTACCTGGATAATTCAGATAAAACGTAAATGAACTAGTGCATCATGAAAAGTTTTGATGCCCTGCATTCCGACAATACATCTGGTTCAACCTCCCTGCTTAGTCAGTTTCAGGATGCATTAATCGAAAATTTATCTGTAAATACGGCCAACTGGGAAGTGGACCTTTCTAAAGAACTTTCCAAAGCAAGTACACGGTGGAAACAATTTCGTGTCATTCAACATTTTATCCGTGAGCTAGCACATGGTATTGCTTCTGTAAACAGCCCTGAAAAAGTAAAAATTTTAATTGAAAATTATCGACTTTCCTGGGAAGGTCAGGAAGAAAAATGGGTAGCAACGCTAAACAGGATAGCTGACAAAACAGGTAAAATTGTTACCCACAGCAATAGCTATTCTGTTAAACAAACACTTCGAACCTGGAAGAATTTCGGTAAAGAATTCAAAGTCTACCAAACGCTTTCGGGACCTGCAAATGAAGGATTAGAACAAGCAAAATGGTTATCAGAAAATAAAATACCAGTGAAATTAGTAACAGATGCCATGGCATCCTGGTGTGTCCGCAATTCAGATATGGTGCTTCTTGGAACAGATGGAGTATATCCGGATGGATTCCAAAACAAAATCGGTTCACTGGCAATGTGTATGGCTGCAAAGGAGTTTGATAAGCCGGTTTATGTTTTGCTTGATGGTCGTAAAATATCGGGTACAGCACCGGAACCGGAAAAACCGAAACCTGCAGAGGAAGTTCTGAAAAATTCTCCAACCGGGATCGGGATCCTGAACTATTATTTTGAAATGGTACCTCATTCATTTGTTACCGGATACCTGTCAGTAGATGGGTTATTACAACCTGAAAATCTTACATACCCAAAGTAAATCAGATCGTCATTGCCCGGCCTGCCTGGTGCAGACAGGTTTAACCGGGTAATCCTATACTTTGAAGTTTCCATAACATAGGGATCCCCGGAACAAGTCATAGGATGACGCAATAACCAGACGATCCAAAAACACGAGGGACAAGCGATACTAACTATTTCCCCAGCCTGTCAACAATGTTTCGGATGATAACCAGTGCATGTTCCCTCGAATTTTCAATGAAGTACTTATTTGTTTTCAAGCCACCACATACCACACCTGCCAGGTAAATGTCTTTAGCACCGGACTCATGCGTTTCAAGATCGTAAACAGGGGTCTGGTATTCGTCATGGCCAAATTCAATCCCCATCGATTTCATAAGTCGAAAATCAGGTTTGTAGCCGGTCATGGCAAGAACGAAATCATTTTCAATTGTAAGCGAACCGTCGGAGGTTTGCACATCCACCTCAAACGGTTTTATTTCCGTAAGGTGCGACTGATAATATGCGGTTATGGATCCCTCTTTGATCCGATTTTCTATATCAGGTTTCACCCAGTATTTTACACTTTCCACAAGTTTTTTCTCACGAATTACCATTGTAACTTTGGCTCCTTTTCTCCAGGTTTCAAGTGCAACATCTACCGCCGAATTGGCTGCCCCCACAACGACAATTTTTTGCCGATAATAGGGATGTGGCTCATCATAGTAATGTTTCACCTTTCCCAACTCTTCTCCGGGAATGTTCAGCATATAGGGATAATCGTAGAAACCGGTGGCGAGGATAATGGTTTTGACCATAAAACGATTTTTTGATGTTACAATCTCAAACTCAACATGATCTGATTGCCCGTTTATTCTCGTAACTACCTCCACATTCTCGTATAAATTCACATCCAGATCCCAAGAAGATGCCACCCGCCGGTAGTATTCCAGGGCTTCAAACCGGTTAGGTTTGCTGCCATGGGAAATAAACGGAACATCGCCAATTTCAAGCTTCTCTGAAGTAGAGAAAAAAGTCATATTCAAAGGATAATTGTAGATAGAATTGACCAGGCATCCTTTGTCTATTATTTTGTAATTAAGTCCTGCTTTTTTCGCCTCAATTCCGCAAGCCATACCAATGGGGCCGGCGCCGATTATGAATACATCAAATGTCATTTCAGGTGTAGATGATAATTATAGTCAAAGCAAAAATAGACACAAATAATTATTCGATGGGAGTTGATGAAATATTTTAACTACACTATTGATCGCTAACAATTAATTTGAATTCAATGTTCTTTCTCTTGCTTATCAATCCTTTGCAAATACCTGGTATCCCAGCCATGAAAGTTCAACCCTGACAAAAGACTGGTTTTTAGTCTTTTCGTCAATAAGAAGTAAAAAAATCATTTCTAATTATAATTCTGGGTTAAATTTGCGATTCTGATGAAAAAGAAAATTGTAGAAGTAGGTAATATTCAATGTGGAGGGCCTCAATTGTTTCTTATATCCGGGCCTTGTGTAATTGAAGAAGAAAGCACCATGCTAAAAACAGCGGAAATGCTGAAAGAAGTTTCAGAAAGGTTGCAGCTACCCATTATTTACAAATCCTCTTTTCAGAAAGACAACCGAAGTTCGGTGGATTATTACCAGGGTCCCGGATTGGATGAAGGATTGAAACTACTCCAGAAAATTAAAAATGACTTTGGGTTTTCAATCTTATCGGATATCCATTACCCATCGCAGGTAAAGGCAGCCGGTGAGGTTCTTGATATTATTCAGATACCTGCGTATTTGGTAATGCAAACAACATTGGTGGTGGAGGCGGCAAAAACCGGTAAAGTTATCAATCTGAAACACGGCCAGTTTCTGGCTCCTGAAAATATGGCCAAACCTGCGGAAAAGTGTGTGACTACCGGAAATGACAAAATAATTCTCACAGAAAGGGGATATACATTTGGTTACAACGATCTCGTGGTTGACCCACGAAGTTTTCATCACTTAAACCAGATCGGTTACCCGGTTGTATTTGATATTACACATTCTATTCGCAAATATGGAATTCCCAGCGCTGATCCCAGTGGTGGGGCCCGCGAATTTCTTCCTGTTCTCAGCCGTGCAGGTGTGGCTGCAGGTGTGGACGGAGTATTCATCGAGACACACCCGGAGCCGGAAAAAGCGCTTTGTGATGCTGCAAGTCAGTTGTGTGTTTATGACCTTGAAGAGTTTATGAAACCCATCATCGAAATGCACAGCCTGGAAGTGAAATACAGAAAATAAACGAATAAATATTCATTGAAATACATAAACTGATTTATGGAACTATATCTTGACTCAGCCGACCTGAAAGAAATTGAAAGTGCTTTCGAGCTTGGATTTGTAAAGGGCCTTACCACAACACCTACTTTTATGCACAGGCATGGGGTAAAAGACATTGATAGCCTTATTCTTAAGCTGGCGGAAATCGTACCTGTTCTTCAAATAGAAGCCCTGGGCAAGACTGCTGATAAAATCGTTTCCGAAGCCCACCGGCAGTTAAATCTAGGCCTTGACAAGGAAAAAACTGTTTTCAAAATCCCTATATCCATTGAAGGGGTAAAAGCCTGTAAACGTCTTCGGGACGAAGATTTCCTTGTAAATGTGCACCTCATTTATACATTGCAACAAGCCTATATGGCATTGGAAGCAGGCGCCAACTACGTCTGCCCGTTGGTAGGCCGGTTGCAGGACCAGGGCCACGATGCTCTGGATATTGTTGCCCAGATTGTAGATGCTGTAGAAACCTACAGCTATGACTCCAAGGTCATGTTTTCATCGGTACGACATCCGGAACATGTTCGTAATGCCATCAATTTGGGTGTACATGTGTGTACAATACCCTGGAAAGTGATGAAAATGCTTACGGAAAACGCATTCACTACCATTGGTACCGACCAGTTTTTCGAACATACCAAAATGATGACGGTAAAAGTGAAAGATATTATTGCGCCTAAAAATCCTGTTGTTACAGTAGCCGATTCATTGACCGATGCGCTCGTGAAAATGACCGAGTCAGGTTTTGGATGCGTAAGTGTGGTGGGCGAAAACGGGAAATTGAAAGGCACGTTTACCGATGGGGACCTTCGAAGGCTAATTGAAAAGGAAGGCAATGGGGCCATCAATAAATCTATGGGTGACTTTAAGTATAATTCCCCAATTACCATTAGCGGTGAAGCGTTGCTCAATGATGCTTCTGCTTTGTTTCACGATAAAGGCGTCGATAACATCATCGTTCTCAATGAAGGTGAAGTTGTTGGTATTTTAGACATCCAGGACCTGAATTAAATATACACTTATGAAAGATATTGAAGCAATATTTACTAAGTGGGGTGGAATATTTAATGAACCTCCGGCGGTGCTTTCTCAAAAATTAGCAAATATCAAGGCGATCCTTCTTGATTGGGATGGTGTCTTCAACGATGGCAAAAAAGATCATATCAAACCCAGTGATTTTTCAGAAGGTAACGCTATGGGCATTAATATGTTGCGCTTCTCTTTTTATCTGAAATACGGTTACAATCCAAAAACGATTATTGTAACCGGCGAGGAAAATCCTGCGGCCATCAAATTGGCAACCCGCGAACATTTTAACGCAGTATTTTTCGGCATTAAAAACAAAGCGGATATACTTCCTGTTCTTTCTGATCAGTTTGATGTGATTTCCGAAGAATGCGCTTTTGTCTTTGATGATATCCTCGATCTTTCATTAGCCGAAAAAGCAGGTCTCAGGTTATTGATTAACGATTCAGCAAACCCTCTGTTTGTTGAGTATGTTTGGGAAAATGGGTTATGTGAGTACATCTCAGGTCACACAGGTAGTGAAAACGGCTTGCGGGAATGTTGCGAGTTGTTGATCGGACTTAATAATAATTACACAGAAACGATCAAACACCGGGCATCCTGGTCTGAATCGTACACCACATATTTGCATGCAAGGAACCATATCAATCCTGCATTTTTTATACCTATTGATGGTAAAATCCAGCCTTTCAATCCAAATGCGTGAACCCGGTTGAAGGATTAAAGATGTTCCAATAATTGATTAATGGGAACCCTTACACGGTAATTGGGATCAAAATAAACAAATTCAATTATTCCCTTTTGATTGATGATGTAGGTGGCCGGTACCGGCAGGAATTTTTCCTGGTTATCAACTCCGGTCTTTTCCAACCCCATTTGGTATTCTTCAACTTTTTCCTTTGAAATTACTTCATACGAAAGCATTATTTTAAGCTGTTCATCATGTAGTATGCTAAAAGTAGCTTTTGAAATACCGGCTGTTTTAGCAACTCCGTCTTCATGTTCAGGAGTAATAGCAATCAGTGTTGCGCCTTTTGATTTAATGAAAGACAACGAATCCTGGTAGTCCTGAAACTGCTTCATGCAATACCTGCACCAGGCACCACGATAAAAAGTAAGAATTACTTTACCCTTTTTGAGCGATTTCTCTAAAGAAATTTGTTTGCCAAACTGATCCACAGCAGTAAAAGAAGGTGCATTGTCGCCCACTTGTAAACCTGCAGGGTCCGACATAATTGTAGTAAACAGATAAAACGATAAAATCAGATGTGCCATTTTTAACTTATTAATTTAATTTATATACTAAACCATTCATCCTTAATTAAGTTCAATTTAAATCAAAAAAGGGGAGAAAAAATATATTTCTTATATTTGTGTCCCCAAATTAATTGGAAGGGATCGTAAATTCTTATTATCACAGAACCTAATCTAATATGAAAAATATTTATTTTTTAATTACAACAATTCTCTTTTTTTCGGGGACATTATCAGCACAAGATAGTACTTCTCCCGATAAGAAAGTTGTAAATGGCTGGCATAATTTTGATCGTGTAAAAGACCAATATAATGGCGTGAGTACCGAGCAGGCTTACAAATTTCTGGAAGGGAAAAAGTCAAAAACAGTGGTTGTAGCTGTAATCGATTCGGGGGTGGATATTGATCACGAAGATTTGAGGGAATCCATTTGGATAAACGAAGGTGAGATTCCGGACAACGGGATAGACGATGATAATAATGGTTACGTAGATGACATCAACGGTTGGAATTTTATTGGCGATGTAGTACAGGATACATACGAAGTTACCCGTCTTTATGTAAGATCTGCTAAGAGATTTGAAGGAAAAAATGAAAATGATATTTCTAAAAGCGATAAGAAAGACTTTGAGCTTTACCTGAAATATAAAGGAGAAGTAGAGAGACAAATTGAAGAAAACAATACACAATTGGAAAATGTCTCTAATTTTAGCACCATGTTTCAGAAGTCCAACCGACTGATGAAAGCTTACCTCGACACCGAGGAAATTACAGTCGAAATGCTGGAATCCATCAATTCACAGGATGCTAAAGTATCGGG
>SDBV01002653.1_pt1 | contig 26685 bp, 15 predicted proteins | sample 2277081 | NCBI WGS metagenome assembly SDBV01 (sample SAMN10402039, study PRJNA504765) | marine sediment metagenome | isolation source: marine sediment core GS10_PC15, 223 cmbsf | place: Arctic Ocean: Southern Knipovich Ridge | collected 2010 | reverse complement strand
CCTGACGGCCCACACCTCGGTAGTGGCCCCGGAGCGGCGCATCCAGGTGCGCATCGGCCTGCACGTGGGCGACATAGTGATTGAGGAGGGCGACGTGCTGGGTGACGGGGTGAACATCGCCTCCCGGATAGAGCCTCTGGCCCAGCCGGGGGGCATCTGCGTGACCGAAGATGTGGCCCACCAGATCGAAAACAAGATTGACCTGCCCCTGGAACTGCTGGGCGAAAAGGAACTGAAGGGCATCAAGAAGCCGGTGACGGTCTATCGCATCTTGCTGCCCTGGGAGAAGAAAGCCGGGTTCTTGCGGCTGGCGCGCCTGGCTTTCCGCAAGTCATTGCGTGCCCGCTGGGTCCAGGCAGGCGTGATCGTTCTCCTCATCGCGGCGGGAGCGGTCTGGTGGTGGACGAGCCAGCGAGTGCCCTCCATCAGACCGGGACAAATCACCCGCCTGGCTGTGTTGCCCTTTGCCAACCTGATGAACGACCCGGAGCAGGAATACTTCGTGGACGGAATACACGACGCGCTACTTACCGAGCTGTCCAAGCTGGGGGCGCTTACGGTCATTTCCCGGCAGTCAGTCATGAGGTATAAAGGGTCAGACAAACCGCTCCGGGAGATCGCCCGGGAGCTACAGGCGCACGCCCTGATAGAGGGTTCCGTGCTACGCGCCGGTGATGACGTGCGCATCAACGTCCAGCTCATCGAAGCGGCCTCTGACCGCCATCTGTGGGCGGACATCTTTGATCGCAAGCTGGAAAATGTGCTGGCCCTGCACAGTGACGTGGCGCGGGCCATTGCCAATCAAGTCAAGATCACCTTGACGCCCGATGAAGAGACCCGCCTGGCAAGCGCCCGCCGGGTGGACCCCGAAACGTACGAGCTGTATCTCAAGGGGATGTTCCACCTGCAAAAATCCACGCCGGAGGGCTTCGAAAAAGGCCTGGTATATCTCAATCGGGCCGTTGAGATTGATCCTTCCGAACCGCTGGCCTATGCCGGCCTGGCTTTGGGCTACAGCCTGATCGGTCATGATGTAGATCCTGAGGCCTTTACCAAGGCCAGGGTGGCGGCGCTCAAAGCTCTTGAGCTGGATAGTACCCTGGCCGAAGTCCATGAATCCTTTGCCGAGATCAAGGCTATGCAGGAATGGGATGTTGTCGGTTCGAAAGCGCTGTTCGAGAAAGCGATGTCGCTGAATCCCAGCCTGGCAATTGCCCATGCGCAATATTCCTGGGTGCTGCTGAAATTCGAGCTCTACGATGAAGCTACTGCAGAAATAAAATATGCTATGGAATTAGATCCGCTCAATCCCCTCTACCCCGCATGGGCCGGGTGGCATGGCGTATGGACAGGATTTGATGTGGATTTGGAATGGGCCCACAAGTCCCTTGAATTGAATCCTGACTTCCCCTGGGGGCTCTATGTTTTGGGCCGCATCCACGGTTTAGAGGGGCGGTTTGCCGAAGCCATCGAGGCGCACGCAAGGGCCGCTGAGGTGGCGCCTTTCTTGAAGTGGGCTTTGGGATACAGCTATGCCCTGTCAGGGCAGGCGGATAAAGCCCGGGCTATTGCCCGAGAACTGGCCGTCCAGCCTACAGCCTTGGATAACTGGGGCCTGGCGATGATTTATACTGCTCTGGGCGATAAAGATGAAGCATTCCGGTGGCTTGACGGGGCCTATGCATCACGGTGGAGCTGGATGCCCTGGCTTGAAATACCCATCGCCTTTCGTCCTTTACACAGCGACCCTCGCTTCGCGGCCCTCGTGGAGAAAATAGGGACGGCTGACTGAGTGCCTCTCATTTCCAGTGGATTTATAAGAGTGCAACCCGTCGGTTAGTCGCCCCTCCCAACCTGTCTCCCCCGCGACTTCTCTCGCACTCGGTGCAGTGGTAACATTGGCGCACCACACGCCGGAAACACGTACCATATGGCTAATGACCGCCGCCTCGCCGCGATCATGTTCACCGACATAGTGGACGAGATCACATGAATCGACGTGTTCTGAGCTGCGCCACACAGTTCAATGCAAGGCACGATCACGAAGGTATAGTGGACTATTCCCAGGGATCGTAACGCAGCAGTGGGCTGTGTGGCGCGCTCCCGAAGGGCTTGACGCAATGGGGTTATCTTCTTCGTTGGTTTCGCTTGCCGTAGCTCCCGCTACACCTGCGCAAAACCGCCTTGAATCTAATCCCATTGCGAAAAGCATAACAGGTCGATTCATGTGATCTCGTCCACTAGTGGGCTTCACCGCCCTGATGGGCGAAGACGAGCCCAAGGCCCTCCTGCTTCTTCAGCATAATCGCGAACTCCTCAAACCGATCATCAAGCAATTCCACGGCGAGTGGCTCAAGGAAATGGGCGATGGAACACTTTCCTCGTTCAAAAGCGCCGTAGAGGCCGTGAACTGTGCTCTGGCGATCCAACACGTTCTAAAGGATGATCCCGACCTGAAGCTGCGGATCGGCATCCATATCGGTGACGTGGTGTTTAAGGAGGGTGACGTATTTGGTGACGGGGTGAATATAGCCTCACGGATCGAGCCGTTGGCGGAGCCGGGGTGCGTCTGTGTCTCTGAACGCGTGTATGAAGATATTAAAAACAAGCCGGGCATCGAAGCCCGGTTGCTGGGAGAGAAAAAGCTCAAGGGGGTGGATCACTCCGTCAAAGTATATGCCGTGACTGAGATCAGGGCCCCCCTGGCGATACAGGCACGGGCTGCCCTCCGGCCGCTTGGCCGCCGCTGGTGGACATGGGCAGGAGCAGCGGCAGTCGTGGCAGTCATCTTCCTGATGATCTGGAGGGGCGGTATTGGAGAGAAAGACATCTCAACGTTGGAACCGACCCTGGGACCCAAGTCCGTGGCCGTGCTGCCCTTTGTGAACCTCAGCGACAGCCAGGAGGATGAATACTTCAGTGATGGGGTGACCGATGATATTATCACCCATCTCACAAAACTCGGTGATCTGAAAGTGATCTCACGGACCTCGGTTATGCTTTACAAGGATTCCCCCAAATCCCTGCAGGTAATAGCGGAAGAGTTGGGTGTCTCCAACGTACTGGAAGGGAGCGTCCGGCGGGCCGGGGACAAGGTGCGGATCACCGGCCAGCTCATCGATGCCCGGACCGATGAACACCTCTGGGCCGAGACCTACGACCGGGATTTGACCGACATTTTCGCCATCCAGAGCGATGTAGCCCGGAATATCGCCGCCGCCTTGAAAGCCGTGCTCTCCCCTGAGGAAAGGCAGCGCCTCGAACAAAGACCTACTGAATCAACAGCAGCCTATGACTATTATCTGCGGGCCTATGAATACGAACGCCAGGGCTATGAGAGAAAAACCCTGGAGATCGCCATCGAACTGTATAAAAAGGCCATAGCCGTCGATTCGAGCTTCGCCCAGGCCTATGCGCGTCTTGGCCACAACCACGCAAGCATGTACTGGTTCGTATATGATCGCACCAGCCAACGCCTGGTTATGGCCAGGGAGGCGGTTGACCAGGCTCTGCGCCTCAAACCCGATGACCCGGTGGTACGCGTGGCCAACGGCTTTTACTACTATCATGGTTCGCGGGATTATGCCCGGGCCCTGGAAGAGTTTTATTTTGCCCGGAGAATGGAGCCGGGAAATGGACTACACGCTGAAAACATTGCCTGGATTCAGCGCCGCCTGGGCAAGTTTGAAGAGGCGGTGGGCAATCTTAAGACTGCACTGGAATACGATCCCCGCTCCTCCGTGCTTACTTGGGAAGTGGGTCTAACCTACGATGTATTGCGCCTGTACGATCTGGCGGAGCAGTCCTTTGACCGAGCCATAGTATTGGCCCCGGACAACTCGACTCCGTATCGCAACAAAGCATGGCTTCAGGTATACCGGACGGGCAACACGGAAAGCGCTCGACAAGTCCTGGCGGAAGGGATGCGGCTTGCCGATCCGAACCTGTTTTCGTGGACGTTGGTCGACTTCGATATTGAAGACGGCCATTATGATGATGCCCTTGATCGACTAACCGCCATCCCGGAAGATGTGCGAGAATGGACGATAGAGTTCATACCGAAAGAAGCTTACGTCGGCTGGATTCTCAAGCTGAAGGGTGAGCCGGCGGAAGCGCGCCGGCATTTTGAAAACGCCCGGGCGCTGCTGGAGGAGAAGGTGCGTGAAAGTCCAAACGACGAAAGGGTTCATGCCGCATCAGGCTTGGTATATGCCCACCTTGGTCTTGCCGATGAAGCGATTCAGGAGGGGCAGAAAGCCGTCGCTTTACTGCCTGTCTCCCTGGATGCAATAGATGGGCCAGAGTATTTGGAAGACCTGGCTGAGATTTATACTATTGCAGGCGAGCATGATGAAGCCTTGGATATCCTTGAACACCTAATGGAGATTCCATGCTGGACCAGTATTGGCGCCCTCCGGTTTCACCGGGTGTGGGACCCGCTGCGGGAGCATCCACGGTTTAAGGCTCTACTAGAGAAGTACAGGGAGCAGTAATACCCGCCCTTTTCCAACATTGCCACCTACCTCTCCGAGCTCCAGCGTCGCCGGGTATTCCCGTCTCACCGCCGGGCAAGCGAGGATTAATGTTATAATCTGAATCCCATTACCTTATCAAACCAGCAGGGAGGATACCGAATGATCAACCACAGACGATACTCAATGACCATGCTATTCATTCTGATGGTGGCTACCACAGCCGTTGCCTATGCCAGGCCTCAGGACAAACCCACCATCAAGCGCCGGCACGTAGCCGCCGCTGAACAGATTTTAGGCCTTTCCTTCAACAAATCTGAGCGGGACTCCCTGCTGGTCGATCTGCACGACCAGCTGGGCAACTATCAGAACCTGCGTGCTCTGGACGTGCCCAATTCCTGCCCACCAGCCCTGCTGTTCAATCCGGTCCCTGCCGGCAAAGTGTTTGACCACGAAGCGAGAGCCCTGGTTTTCGCCCCGGTGAAGGAGGTGTCCCGTCCCGAGAAGCTGGAGGAGCTAGCCTATTACTCGGTAGCTCAGCTGGGGGAACTGATCCGCACGCGGCGTATCACCTCTACCGAATTGACGAAAATGTACCTGGAGCGTCTCAAACACTATGGTCCGCAACTGGAGTGCGTGGTGACCCTCACTGAAGACCTGGCCCTGGAGCAGGCCCGGCGGGCGGACGAGGAAATTGCCGCGGGTAAAAATCGCGGCCCCTTGCACGGCATTCCCTACGGCGCCAAGGACCTGCTGGCGGTGAAAGGCTATCCCACCACCTGGGGTGCTGCGCCTTACAAAGACCAGGTCATTGACGAGGACGCCGCCGTCATCCAGCTGCTGGAGGAGGCCGGGGCCGTACTGGTGGTCAAGCTCACGCTCGGGGCGCTAGCCTGGGGGGATGTATGGTTCGGGGGCAAGACCCGCAACCCGTGGAACCTGGAGCAGGGCTCCAGCGGCTCCTCAGCGGGTCCCGCGGCGGCCACCGCGGCCGGGTTAGTACCCTTTGCTATCGGTTCGGAGACGTGGGGGTCCATCGTCTCACCGTCTACCCGTTGCGGGGTGACTGGTCTCCGGCCCACCTTCGGTCGTGTTAGCCGGACCGGCGCCATGGCTCTCAGCTGGTCCATGGACAAGCTGGGCCCCCTATGCCGCACCGTGGAGGACTGCGCCATCGTTTTTAATGCCATCCGCGGCCCCGACGGCATCGATCAGACCGTGGTGGACCTCCCCTTCAACTACAACTACCAGATGGACCTGGGACACCTGCGCATCGGCTACGTGAAGGAGGCTTTCGAGGAGGATCGCCCAGGTAAAGCCAACGACCAGGCCGTACTGGAGGTGCTTCAGGAGCTGGGCGCCGAGCTGGTGCCCATCGAGCTACCCGATTATCCCATCGAGGACCTGGCCTTCGTCCTGAGCGCTGAGGCCGCCGCGGCTTTTGATGAACTCACGCGCTCAGGGAGGGACGACCTCCTGGTGCGGCAGATCAGAGAAGCCTGGCCTAACAGCTTCCGCGCTTCCCGCTTCATACCGGCGGTAGAGTATATCCAGGCCAATCGTGTGAGGCAGTTAGTCATTCAGGAGATGGAACGGATTCTGGCGGATGTAGACCTGTACGTCTGCCCCTCGTTTGGCGGGGACAACCTGCTCCTTACCAACCTGACGGGCCATCCCTGCGTGGTGCTGCCCAACGGGTTCAATGAGCAGGGCTCGCCCACCAGCATTTCCTTCACGGGGCATCTGTATGATGAAGCCACCCTGCTGGCCGTGGCCCGGGCCTACCAGGAGACTACCAATTGGCACTTGCGGCACCCGTCGGAGTTCAAGTAACATTAGTCTATACATATTGGAGTCACCAAATGAGAGAAGATTCTTCTATTTACAGGCGCTGGTCGTCAATAATGGTCGGTTTGATGCTCTTCTCAGTCAGCCAACCAGTCGGATTAAACGGCCAGGATTCCAGCATGTTGCTCAGCGGGCCGGGAAGTGGTACGGCTGATTAATCAGCACCTTGAGCCGGGCTTCCATGAGCAGATCTGGAATGGCAGGGACCGCACCGGCCGGGTAGTACCCTCCGGTATCTACATCGCTCTCATGGTGACTCCGGAATATACCAGGTCCGTTAAGATGGTGCTGCTGAAGTAGGAGGGGCCAGGTCAAAATTGATGAAGTTGCGTCATGCGGAATGGCCGGGTTTATTCCGCCTGAAAACTGTTGCTATTCAACCGCCCTCCGCACGTTGCGACCTGTTTATGCCAGACCCTCTCCGCTTGACAGCCCGGTGCTGTAAGTATAATATGTGGCCGTGATGTGGTCCGTACTCGGAAAACGGAGATTTTGTGTATAATAGCAAGTTATGTTGCAGGACTGAAAGTTGACAACATCAGATAACAAAAAGAAAGCAGTTGCTACTCACTATGCGCGGGTATTATCACCGAGAGGTGTTTATCCGGCAGAAAGCATCTACTTCGATAATGCTGCATATATTCGAGATGATGAACTTTCGTTTTCTGTATGTCATTACGAAAAACACACTAGGGGTGGTGATGATGGGTCATATAGTGAAGTAGAATGGTTAACCCCTATCGAGGCACGCCTATATGGCAGTCTAATGTTATCGGTGAACAGGGACGAGAGTTATTCTGCCTTCTATCCTTACCCAACAACAGAACCACTTAGTTGCCAGTCAGATACACCGGATAAAAAGTGGCTTATAGAGTATGTAAAACCCTACCTTCGAGACAAAATTACCGAACCAGACATACTCCATCCTGGCGCCTATGCCCCTGCTAAGAATACGTATCGACGGTGTGCTGACATTCCTGTTCCACCGATTACTGGAGGACCTAAGTATGACTTCCGAGCGAGTGGTATCAATTACGAATTAGCTCGAACTTTATACAACAGTATTGATATAAATGATGCGCTTGTTGTACGGGGTCTAACTACTCTGATTAAAGCTGCAATGCTGCATTTTCATCATCAGTTTTTTGAAGCAGCAATTTATTCATTGTTTATATCAATGGAAGTGTCGTTCAGGCTTGTTATGAGAGCGCTTAGAGCTAAGGGTATTCCCGAACCAACGTCTAAAGACGCAATGATTTACATACATGACGCATTTAACGATGTAATTCGTGTCGATAAATATTTTGAAGAATATTATGAGGGGCGAATTATGACTTTTCACCCCGAGAGTCGCTATGGGATTTACCCTCATGCGCCATTGGCAGCAGATGATTATTACTGTCTATTTAACGATATGCTGGAGGTTTACGCGTTTTTGCTCTGTGGTTATGTACAACCTAAGCACAAAGAAAAACTTAAGTATTTTGAAGAAAATACAACATAACAAATCACTCCACAGGACGCGCCAACAACGGCGTGCCTGTGAGTTTAACCGTTAGCCGTAAGATAGGACGCAAGAACCAATAAAATACATACTGACAATTACAACGGCTTTCTTGCTCTTGTTGCTGGCCACACCGCCCGCATTTCACGGTGTTGTCCAATGTGTTTCGCCTGCGGTGGTAAACGCTTCACGCGCACCGAATACCCTCCAGGTAAACTTGGGTCTGCACGAAGTATGCTGGATAGAATTGGAAAATACTATAGTAAGATACTTGGGCTTCAACGAGATGCGATCATTTGGATATAGTTATTAATAAGACGCCGGATTTCAAGTTGACGCATCACTCCTTGATAATCTGGATATACCGTCGCTGCATTAATGCCATCACGGTCTAGTAACCTCAATAGTTCACCTGCGTATTTAGTGTCGAGTCGAACCTTAATTAGCATTGGGTGTTCCGTAACTCTCGATTCGCTAGCAACTTTTTCAAGGCCTGGGGGATTCTCTGTACCAAACCACGGTGTCTCTATGCTCTGGCAATATATAAATAGGCCGCCCTGTGCATTAAGGCGCCTTGAATAAGTGCTTGGCACCCGGATAATATCAAAGGGTATATAAGGTTCAATTCGTCCTCTTTTCACAGTTTCAGATTCAGGTGGTACGTAGTTCTCCCAGTCAATATTCAGACACCATACTGACAAGTCTTGCGGTATCTCTTGTTCATTCTGCTTCATGGTTAGAATATCCTCGGCAGCTATAAACGCTGCCACAAGCGGATTATCAGTCCAATCCAATAGCCTAGTTGGTATACCATTGTGTTGTACAATCGACAGTAATTCGAAAAACTCATATTTCAAAATTGGAAAGCCCCCTTTAGGAGTGGCTTCGAGAATCTCGAAGTACGGCCACAAGTCTATATCCTCTTTTGTCAGCATCTTAGAGCCATGCTTCAACGAGCCGATAAGCGATTGTCGAATGCGAAGATCTAACTTTGGAATGTGAATCCCTATTCCATCTGCGTACTCCACAAAAAGTGCAAGAGCTTTCCTTTCCATCATAACACGGAAACTAGGGACGTAGTTCTTGTTTTTTTGTAGTCCTTCTTCTTTGATTGCATCTTCCAAGTTTGTTATTCCTGCCAGCTTTACAGTCCCATCGTTTCGGAAGGCTGAAGGAGTAAGATTCCAAGTCGCATCGGACTGTCCCCGGAAAACAACAACATTTGGCTTGGACGAAGATTGGGGAATGATAGTTGAAGTGGATAATCGAACCATCTCAAGAAAGTGGCTTGCATCTTCGGCATCAAAACTATGATCCTCCACGCGCATAATCTTTTCTAATTCATCCATTCGATGCTCCAAAGCATGCTTTCCCCGCCGCTGCATCCCCACAGAACGACGGAATGGGCGGGTTTATTCCGCCTGAAGACTGTTGCTATTCAACCGCTCTCCGCCACGGCACGACCTGTTTATGCCAGACCCTCTTCGCCTGACTTTCAAGCTGCGCGAGTGTGCCCTCATTGCGAATGACAACATCGGCCCGCAGCGCTTTCTCCTCCGCCGGGATCTGAATCCGGTAACGGTCGAGCATCTCCGCTCTTGCCAGCCCCATGCGCTCAGCGGCTCGACCGGCGGATGCCCGCATAAAGTTATTTTAAGATATGAAAGTCTTGTGCAAAGCAACACTTGAAGAAGGAGAAACTTGGCGTTATGTTGCAAAATGAATTGAATTTTTTAAAAAAGGGGGCGGACATGTTTCGCAGAATTTTAATTATCACGTATGCACTATGTTTTGTCTCTTTAGTTGGCTGTGACAAAGATGATCCTGTTTCAGCTGGAAGAGAAGATATGAACATGGAAAGCATTCTAGGTAAATGGTATAGCCTTTTCGATGATCCTGAAACAGGCCTGAAGATGGTATTTTATCTTGACAACAGAAGCGATAGTACTGCTACTTTAGGTATAATGAACGGGCCGTCCGAGGTTTCTTTGCTGGAAATAAACTATTATGTGGAAGATGGTATATATGTACTTACTGCACCAGAAGTTGACACTTTAAGCCAAAATGCTTTACAGATAATGTTTGCCGATGAGATGGGAGGTTTTTTTTATGCTGATGAAATCTATTTGAGCGAAGGTAAACTTCACTTCGTTGAGGATGACGAAACATTTGTTTTCAGCAAAACTATACCAACAATTCCTGGGGGAACGATAACAGGGTCTTTGATAGTCACTGGTGAGTTTGGGCAAGGTGCAGCTATTATTAGTGCGTATGATCCTGTTCAAGAAACAATGGGAGGTACTTTTTTATCGCAACCTGGCCTATACTATTTACAAGGTCTCGCGGATGGCGAGTATTTAACAGTGGCTATTTACTTTCCAAAAGAACATGCACTTGATTGGATGAATCATGATATAACATATTTCCCATATGAGATTAATGAAACAAGGATCACGATATCAGGTAGTAATACAGTTGAAGGCAATGATTTTAATCTTGATTTGGGCGAAGGTGGATTCTATAAATATTCAATTAAGAAGGATACTGAAGCATATGAAATTACAGTCAAGTATTTCCAGATGTTGAAGAATCTAAGTATCTTTGCAAAATAATTGACTCAGTGCTTTATCCAGTAAATTGCCACATAACAAAAAGTTCACCCTGACAAAACCGCCGTGTTTTAATTTAGGTGATCAGTTAAGGTCTTGCATAAAGTCAGTCAGGTATTTGACCAGGGCGGGTGGCCCTGTACCTTCCATTTGCGGCTGGGTGGCCCGACTCTTTAGAGTCGGGTTTCTTACGGAATGGCCGGATTTATTCCGCCTGAAAACCAAAACTGTTGCTATTCAACCGCCCTCCGCCACGTCGCGACCTGTTTATGCCAGACCCTCTCCGCCTGACTTTCAAGCTGCTCGAGTGTGCCCTCATTGCGAATGACAACATCGGCCCGATGCGCTTTCTCCTCCGCCGGTATCTGAATCCGGTAACGGTCGAGCATCTCCGCTCTTGCCAGCCCCATGCGCTCAGCGGCTCGACCGGCGGCCTCTTCGGGATCGGCGATCACCACGACGATCAGGTCATATCGCTCCTCGTCGCCCCATTCGTAAATCATCGCCGCATCGACCACAGCGCGAAGGCCCCGGTTGTGGATGTGCTTTAACTTTTCTTCGAGTGATGCTCGAATTTCGGGCCAGATTGCGCGGTTGAGCTCGTCGCGAGCCTGCTCGTCCCGGAACACGATTCGTCCCAGCGCGGCGCGGTCGAGCGCATCGCCGGAAAAGAGATCATCGCCGAAGCGGTGACGCAGCCATTTACGGAAATCCGGTGACTTTTCCACAACCTCACGGCCGAGGGCGTCGCCTTCGATGATTTCAGCGCCGAATCCTTCGAATACGCGCGCAACCGTGCTCTTTCCGCTTCCGATGTTGCCGGTTATGCCGATGGTGACGGCGTGATCAGCCATGAGATACCTTCCGGTGCAGTGTGGTTGCCGAGGTCGACTTCGAGTATAAATGTAAGAATATTATAAGGAAAACTCACGCTTCTGTCCGAATTCGGCGCACCAGTTCCGCCAATTATCGCCGAAGCCGGGGGCATGGGTGGGTATAGCCGCCACTATGGTAAACGCTGATCGGAGTAAGTCTGTTCGTAGAAGTCGTGCCTAATGTCAAGACCAATCCGCCAGCTGGCGGACTCGACCTTGCGGTGGAACGTTCCAGCAACATCAGCCCACACACCCGGCGAACCGGTATATCATAGACCCTGCACAACTCATCGACCAACTCCCGGCGTCGTGCAGGCTTCAGAGCTTTTCTGAAATCGTCTCCTGCAGGATGTGCTTGTCCAGGCTCAGGTCCGCCACCAACTGCTTCAGCTTCCGGCTCTCACTTTGCAGACGCACACTCAATTAAACAAGCTGAAACGCTTGAATGCGCAGCTTGTTTTTCATACTCTGAGCTGACTATCACCCGGGGGATTAATCATGAGAAAGAGTTATCTGCTGTTTATCACTGTGATAGTTATGGCTATCGGGATGTTTGGCTGCACCAGTACCGCGAAAAAAGAATATATTTTCAAATACAGCAATTCGCAGCCCGAGCAGCATCCACGAAGCAGATCGATGACTTTCTTCAAAGAGGAGTTGGAGAAAAGGGCCAACGGCAGGATTAAAGTAGAAAACTATTTCTCCGCAGTTCTTGGAACAGAATTTGAAGTTCAGGATATGGTGGCTACCGGTGCTCTGCAAGGAACTCGCGGTGGTGGATTCACAAACGCGAATAAAAAATACTACATCTTCATGTTGCCCTTCCTTGTTGAAGACTGGGATCAGGCCCTGACTTTGATTGCCAGTGATTTTACAAATAGTATCAATGAAGAAGCTGAGGCGAACGGTTATCATATACCCGCCTGTGGGATCTCGCAAGGATTCAGGGCGCATACCAATAGTGTGCGCCCTATTGAAACACCTGATGATCTGCATGGGTTGAAAATGCGAGTGCCACAGCAGGAGGTATATGTAAGGAACGCACAAGTTCTTGGGGTAAATCCACAGGAACTCCCCTATAGCGAAGTCTATATGGCATTGCAGACCGGAGTGGTGGATGGTCAGGATAATGCTGTCTCAAATATCTGGGACTACAAGGTGTATGAAGTGCAGCAATACCTCACGATAAGTAACTATGCCATTGGTCCTGATCCATTCATGGTCAACCTTGCCTGGTATAACAGCCTGCCCGATGACCTGAAACGGATTTTTGATGAAGTTGCTGTGGAAACAATGAGGTACAGCGATCAATTAAACAGAGAGAATGAAGCTGAATACCTGAAACTGCTTTCAGCGAAACTTGAAATCAATTATGTGACCGCGGAAAATCTCGAGAAATTTCGTGAAAAGACAAAACCGGTTTACCAATACTTCATTGATAGAGGATATTTCACCTGGGATGACATTGCTCAGGCTAAGGCGAGTATGGTCAAGTAGCAGTGCCATTTGTTCTACTTCAGAGTAAATGTGGGGATCGGGCTTTTCCGGATAAATTCTCAGACAATTATGTAAACGTTTACCTAACGGCTTTTCTTGCTTTTACCGGGACGCCCTTGGATGTACTCAAAAATCAGCCGCGATCAATAGCTGAAGCGGGGAGAAGAAAGATGAGATGGCTCCTGAGGGGTGAACGGCTAATTTCCCGCATCCTCGAGGCAGTAGTAACCATATGCCTTGCGTGCATTTTTCTCCTGGTTACATCCCTTGTCGTTCTTCGCTACGGTTTCAATACGACCATCATCGGCGCGAACGAGTTCGTGGTGATCCTGTTCATCTATACCTCGGGTCTCGGTGCCGCAATAATCGTGGGGAAGAAGGAGCATATAGCCATTACCTACTTCATCGACAAGCTGCCCATCTCACTCAGAAAAACCGTAGATGTCCTCAGTTTTCTGCTCATTGCGTTCATCAACGGCGTGATGATCATTTACAGCATTCAATGGATAAGCAAGACAGGTCACTACCTGACTGCAGCGCTTAGGATTCCACAGTTATACGCGCAAGTTGTCATCCCCATCGGCTGTGGTGCCGCGATACTCTATTGCCTGTATCATGTCGTGATTGCGATTGTTCCCAAGGAGAGATAGAAGGGAAACGGATGGTCCTCCTTTTGGTCAGCCTGGCGATATTTCTGATTCTTGGGATACCGATAGCGTATTCCCTGGGCCTGTCTGCGTTCAGCTATTTTGTCGTTTATCAACCAGCGCTCCTCCAGATCCTGCCCCAGAGATTCTATTCCGGGATGAACATCTACGCCTTGATTGCCCTGCCGCTGTTCATTCTCATGGGCCTGCTAATGAATAAAAGCGGGATTACTTCCCGCTTGATCGATTTCAGCCTTCTGTTTGTCGGAAGATTCCGTGGAGGTTTGGGGCTCGTCAATGTTGTTGCAAGCATGATTTTTGGCGGAATATCTGGTTCTTCCGCCTCCGATACCGCGTCAATCGGAGCGGTCCTTATCCCTGAAATGGAGAAGCGTGGATACTCGACAAAATTTGCCGCTGGGATAACTGTTGCTTCCTCAACCATGGGAATGATTATTCCACCGAGTATTCCAATGGTTCTCTATGCGATTATCGCGGAAGAATCGGTAGGAAAGCTCTTTCTCGGGGGCCTTATTCCCGGTTTGATGATCGGGGTACTGCAACTGGGAATAACCCTGCTGATCTCTTCGAAGAGAAACTATCCAAGAGAAGATGTGAGCTATTCCGCTGGCGATGTGGCAAATCAGGTTAAACGATCCAGCCTTGCTCTGATCATGCCGGTGTTCGTAGTTGGATCCGTTGTTTTTGGAATAGCGACAGCTACCGAGTCGGCGGCAATCGGGGCTCTTTATGCTTTTATGATCGGGTTGGTATTCCTGGGAACAGGCAACAGAAAAAAATACTTAACCAGCTCAATCCCCGAATGTCTCAATTCGGCCATTCTGACCAGCGCAACAATCATGATAATCATTGCGATGTCAAAACTGTATATATGGGTTCTCGCACTCGAGAGGGTTCCACAAACCATTACCGTTTTTGTCGTAGCCTTGGGTCTCCCGCCGGTTTTAATGCTACTCGCGATTGCCGCCATCATACTGATTGCTGGAACTTTCATCGATGTCAGCCCGGCGATATTGTTGCTGACCCCTGTTTTCCTTCCGGCCTGTGTTGCAGTCGGTATCTCTCCTATCCAGTTTGGCGCCGTCCTGATTACCGGGCTGGCGGTTGGAGCGGTCACACCACCTGTTGGTACATGCATTAATGTCGCTTCGGCGATATCCGGCCTTGGGATTGGATCCATTTTCAGCGGAGCTTTGCCATTCCTGGCCGCAAATGTTTTAACACTAATTCTGATCAGCATTTTTCCACCTTTGACATTATGGGTACCTTCTCTGTTTTCATGAGAAGTATTGCTGGCGGAAAGAGCCAGGCACTTTGAAGCGTTGTCTTGGTCGTCAGGAATTGACAGAACGGACTTTCAAAAAAGCCTTTTGGATGAAAGGAAAAGAGGATGAAAAAGGTAGGATTCGTTGGGCTTGGAGATATGGGTTCCGGAATGACCAGCAATCTTCTTAAACAGGGGTTTGCGGTCTCTGGCTATGATTTACAGGAGGAACGACTTACAAAGTTGGAAGAAGCCGGTGGAAAACCTGCCGCATCTTGTAGAGAAGTTGCAGAGAACTCGGATGTGGTTTTTGTAATGGTGTTTAACGGGCAGCAGGTAAAGGACGTTGTCTTCGGGGAAGGCGGTTTGATTGAAGGACTTGCTGGGGGTGCTACAATAATTGTCACAGCTACCATCAATCCCGCTGAAATAAAAGAGCTGGAAGCACCATTGTCTGAAAAGGGTATCAACCTTGTTGATAGTCCCGTAAGTGGGGGAAAATCCGGGGCCGATGGTGGAACCCTTACTCTCATGACTGCAGCAAAAACTGAAGTTTTTGAGGACTGCAAAGAGGTTCTGGAGGCTGTGGGCCAAAGAATCTACCATGTTGGAGAAGAAATTGGCATGGGGCAAACGATAAAAGGCGCGCTTCAAGCCTTAATCGGGGCAAGCTTTACTGCCATTTTCGAATCGCTCGTTCTGGGTGTCAAGGCGGGGGCGAAAGCCGAAATGCTTTATGAAATATTTGGCGCCAGCGGGGTTGGAAGCCCGTTGTTCAAGAACGCGGCAAAACTCATCATGGAACGGAAATTCAAAGGGACCGGCAGCCACATCGGCACCATGTACAAAGACCTTGGAATTTCAATGAATATGGCCAAGGAGAACGGGGTGGCAATGTTTACTGCCAGCGCGGCCTATGAGCTGTTCCAATCCGGGATATCACTGTACCCGGACGAAGATAACTGGGCTATTGTGAAACTGCTTGAGCAGATAGCAGGGATCGAAGTTAAACAACAGTAATTGGGGGGATAGAACCATGAAGCTGGGTGTTATTACTGACGGGATCAGTCGAGATCTTGAACACGCTTTAAGTGTGATGAACGAGACGGGGCTTGAGTACGCTGAGTTGCAATTCGTGTGGGATAAGGAAATCGGAGATCAGACCCCTGAAGAGATTCAGAAAATTAAGGGTCTCATCACGAAACATAACGTAAAAGTGCCCTGCATAACTCGTCACAATTTCGTCGGGCTTCCTGTCATGGCAACCGAGATCGAGGATGAAGCCTACCAGAAACATCTGGAGGGGCTGAAACGGTGCATCAAGATTGCCAAAGAGCTGGGAACCAACATGGTGCGGGTAATGAGTTGCAGAAAAGAGATGATAATATTTGGCCATAACGGTGCCGAAAAATGGGTTGCCAGCACCGGGTCCTGGGAGAAATTGCTGAAACTGATGGAGGGACCGGTCAAATTGGCTGAAGAAGCCGGAATTACCCTGGCTGTTGAAACAGGCAATAACGCGATGATAACATCGGGATGGCTGGGCAAGAAACTTATTGATGATCTTGGGACAAAGAATCTGAAGATTATTTGGGATATACCCAATACCATGTACTGCACTGAAGTGCCCTATCCTGATGCCTACGAGGTGATTAAAGATTATATCGCACATATTCACATCAAGGATGCCAAATCAAATATTGCCCGTGCCACAGTGCGCTTCTGTCCACTGGGCGAAGGCGATATGGCTCCTTACCTTGAAGATATTGCGGGAGCATTGAAGCGAGATGGGTATCAGGGAGTTGTGTCAATGGAGAGTGTATACCGCCCTGAGAATGGAACTTTTGAAGATGGTTTCAGAGAATGTTTACCAGAATTCAAGAGGCTGTTTGGTGATTAATCCCGATCTTCAGGCATGAAGCTCCGTCATAACATGCTTGATCGTTTGGTGCGAAAAAAACATCCCACCGATTTTCATCAGTGGGATGTTTGTTGTGTGTGTTTAAGTCAGTACAAGTGGACCGAATTTGTCATGATCGAGTGTACCATGAAATCAGGTAACACACAGGTGGACCACAATATTCGACCAGTCAGTCCCGCATCGTCATCGGGTTCCTCAACGTAATGCGATCCGCTCCTCGAAGAAAGACCTCCGGAAATTCCGGAGGTCTTGCCGGGAACAAATCGGATTCGCTTTGTCAGGGTGTGGTTTCCTCCACCGATGGCTCCGCAGGTGGCGATGTTGGTATGGATACCTCACCCTGCCTGGAACGAATATCCACGTAGAAATGGCAGAATGTCGTCTGCATGTACGGCCCGATCCAGAGGAAGCCGATGCCGAGGCTGAGGTAACCGAGCAGAATCCAGCCGAAGAAGCTCAGGCCGAGCATAAAGATACGGCCCTTGTGGCCACGCATCATCTCTTTACTTCTCCTGATCGCTTCGCGTGGGCCGATATCCGGGTTGTCCGCAAGGATGTAGAAACTCATCGAGTATGATAGTGCAGCGATGATGCCCGGGACAAAGAGGAGCGCCGTCCAGAGGAAGATGAAGAGCAGCATCAGCAGGTAGGTCCCGAGGGCGGTCCCGAAATTCTTGAACCCGTCAAAGAGCATCTTGAATTGCGGATCTTCTGCCCGCGCCAGCTTCAGAAAAACTATCGCGATGCCGAGGATCAGCGGACCACCGATCACTAAGGAAGCGATCGCGGAGAGAAAATTGGTCTTCTCGTCGACCCACCCGAGGGCTGAGGCAGCTATGCTGATCAGCATGTAGACAACACAAACCCCAATCGCCAGGCCCCAGTTTCCGCGCAACGACTCACGCGCTTTGGTACGAAGCGAGGTGTGGGTGGGGGCCAAGACAAGACCGGACTGTGCTTCGTTCATTGAATCCTCCACGTTAGACTTGTGCTACTGGCGTGCCACGGAGGGATTGCGTAGGGTTGCAGTGCAAAGCGGCGCGTCCCGGGAAGCTCCGTGGATGCGGTTGGTACGATGCATGGCAATATATGGCAACGAAGGCATGCGGTAGCGTCAAAATCAAGGAAATTTATAAATTTTCTAAGTTGTTGTCATTAAAAGCCACGCGCGGAGATGAATGGCCCGGGAATCAGCTCAAGAGGAAATCGAATACAATATGGAAAGGCTTGCCGTTACGCACGTTCGACAACAGCAAGCCCTTTAAATCACTTAATATTAACAAGTTAAACAATACACATTCCGGTTCGCGCATCACTTCAGGCGATTGCCGATTCCAGCTTCTCCCCGATCTCATCCCTGAGTTGCTTAATCTCTTCATCTTTCGGGTTGCTTTCGAGTAATTTGTCGCAGATTGCAGCAGCGTGCTCGAACTTGCTTTGAGCGATGCAAAGCCTTGCAAACGTTTTAGTTACAGGGCCGTGGAACTCATCGAGAGGTACCACATCTTCCTCATCGGCGAGCGTCACGGGACGTGGTGGAGCTTCGACGGGTTTCACCGCCGCCGTTTCGGGAACCGGCGTGGGTTTCGGCGGCGTCGGCACAGCTTTTGAAGGGGCTTTGGTCACCGCTTCGGCGGCTTCATCCGGTTCCGTTTCCACCTCGATTTTGGCCTGAATCGGCTCTTTTTCCGCTGGTTTTTTCTTGATTTTTGCGGGTTTTTTCTCGATTTTCGTGGTTTTTTTCTTCGTTTTTGCTGTTTTTTCGGCCGCTTTCTCCATCTTTTCGACGGGTTTTTCCGCTTCGGGTTCTACGGTCTCCTCTTCGGAGGGCGCTGGTTCCGCATCGAGGGACTCATCGAACCAACGGTCGAGGCCGAATCCCTTCGAGGGCTCGGCCACCGAAGTACGTTCGGCCGCTTCATCACTCATCTTCGGGGGCTCGGCGGGCGGAGGTGGAGCCTCTTCGACCTGTTCAGCTTCGGGAGCTTCTTCGGGTTCGGGCTGCGCCTCGGCAATCGTAGTCTCCGGCTCGACCTCCGATGGCGCCGTCCCGGGTGCGGATTCGGTCACGGGCTCGTCGGCATGCGCCATGATCTCCGCAACGGTTATCGCTTGTTTCGACTTCTCTTCGGCCGTTTCGACCGAAGGAACGGTGACTTCCGAAGCCGCATCGACAGCGGCCTCCTCTATGCCGGGTTCCTCAACTGCTTCCACAGCCGGTTCTTCGGAGGGGCCCTCACCGGTGCGTGCGGCCCACATCGCATCGAGATCGGCCTGTGTGAACGACGAAGGCTCGATGTATTCGAGTTCTTGCCCGCCGGACTCCGAATCCGGTCCGACCATCTGAATCGGAACAACGGGCTTTTCCCGTGGCACATCTCTCTCTGCGGCCGATTCAGGTTCAGGCTCCGGTTCGGGTTCCTCGGTTGGCGCGACGGGCTTCTTCTCGGCGATCAGCTTGTCGAGGTCGTCCTGCGAGTACGACGAAGGATCGATAGCTTCGAGTTCTTGCCCGCCGGACTCCGAATCCGGTCCGATCATCTGAATCGGAACAACGGGCTTTTCCCGTGGCACATGTCTCTCTGCGGCCGATTCAGGTTCAGGCTCCGGTTCGGGTTCCTCGGCCGGCGTGACGGCCTTCTTCTCGGCGATCAGCTTGTCGAGGTCGTCCTGGGACAGGCTCCCGCCCGGCTCTTCCTCCACGACGGCTTCGGGGGCCGCTTCCGGTTTGGCTTCGGGTTCCGCCACCGCCTCCGGTTCGGGTTCCTTGGCCGGCGTGACGGCCTTCTTCTCGGCGATCAGCTTGTCGAGGTCATCCTGGGACAGACTCTCGCCCGGTTCTTTCTCCACGACGGCTTCGGGTTCTTCCACGACGGCTGGGGGTTCTTCCACGGCGGCTGGGGGTTCTTCCACGGCGGCTGCCGGTTTCTCCACGGCGGCTGCCGGTTCTTCCACGGCGGCTGCCGGTTCCTCCACGACGGCTGGGGGTTCTTCCACGGCGGCTGCCGGTTCTTCCACGGCGGCTGCCGGTTCCTCCACGGCGGCTGCGGGTTCTTCCACGACGGCTGGGGGTTCTTCCACAGCGGCTGGGGGTTCTTCCACGGCGGCTGCCGGTTCTTCCACAGCGGCTGCCGGTTCTTCCACGGCGGCTGCCGGTTCTTCCACGGCGGCTGCCGGTTCTTCCACGGCGGCTGGGGGTTCTTCCACGGCGGCTGGGGGTTCTTCCACGGCGGCTGCCGGTTCCTCCACGGCGGCTGCCGGTTCTTCCACGGCGGCTGGGGGTTCTTCCACGGCGGCTGGGGGTTCTTCCACGGCGGCTGGGGGTTCTTCCACGGCGGCTGCCGGTTCCTCCACGACGGCTGAGGGTTCTTCCACGGCGGCTGCCGGTTCCTCCACGGCGGCTTGGGGTTCTTCCACGGCGGCTGCGGGTTCTTCCACGGCGGCTGGGGGTTCTTTGGGAATGGCAGGTTCCGCTGTCTTTACGGCCGCACGTTTCTTCTTCTTCACCTCAGCTTTTCGCACTTTGGATTCGACCGAGGGGATCTCGACATTCTGAGGCAAGCCATTCTCCATATACCCGACGAGTTCTTCCACGTCCACCATGTTCTTTGTATTGATCTTGGCGGCCTCCAGCGCGGCCATCAGGCTACAGGATTCCGGCTCTTCTTCTTCCTCTTCCTCGTATTGCTCCTCTTCTTCCTCTTCAACATCTGGCGCTTCTTCGGGCTTCTCTTCCGTTTCGGCGGATTCCTCCTCTTCTGCGACGGCCTCAGCGGCCTGCTCGGTTTCGGGTTTGACCTCGATGTCATCGGGAGCCGTTTTCTGCCCGGCATTGCGGTCGAGTTCCTCGATGTCGCGGGCGATCTCCTCCTCGGAAATCGAATCCTCGATGCTCTTTTCGGCTTCGGCCGAATCTTCATCGTCGGCCATCTTTTCGGGTTGCAGGACCTCCTCGTCCGGTTCGGAATCATCGAAGCCGATCTCTTCGGGTTCTTCAACACCTGCGCCAAGACTGTCGAGAAGATCCTTGAGAACCTGCGAATCGATTTCGGGTTCGAACTCGCCCGGCAGTTTCTGCCTTGGGCTTGAAAGTCCAAGTTCGCCTGCGGCCCGCTTCGCGAACGCGCCCTCGTAGGTAAAATCGCCGGGATGCCATTCGCGCATCCAAGCCTTAAGTTCAGGATGCAACTGTTTCATTTTCCTGAACATGATATCCTTGTAGCGCTGTGTGGTCTCGATGTCGAACGGATCGATGTTGTAGAGGTCATGGAGCGCCTCGCTGACAGCGTTAGGATCATCCTGGTGGGCGAGCTCATCGATCAGCGTCTGCCGCGCATTCTTGTTGTGCGGCTCTTCTGCGACCACCTCCTTGAGCAGTTGCAGCGAATCGTCATGCCGGCCCATGCTGGAGAACACTTCGGCGAGAAGTACACGGGCGGATGTGTAGGTCGGATGCCTGGCGAGGCCGTTGATAAGGCGTTTACGCGCAGCCTTCAATCGACCCATTTTCATCTCGATCTCGGCGATACGGGCAAACATGCGAGGCTCCCTGCGTGCGAGCCCGCTCAGCCTCTTCAGTTCACGTTTTAGTTCGAAAGGTTCCAGCATTCGCTCCTCACCGATGAATTGAGCGGTGTCCGGGTTCGAGAGGATGGACGGAGTCGACCGGGGTCTCCGGCTGACGGTATGGATCACCGGTCAGCAGAAGCGGGTTCCCGGCAACAGATCGAATCAAGATACGAACAAAATAATTATAATTCCGCAAACACCCAAATGCCAGCTTTTCAGAGCCTTCTATCAGATTATGCCGCGTTGAAATATCGATTGGGAACAGCTGTATTGCCCGGTTCGTAGACCCGGGCCTGCATGCTACGCGTTTCGGAGCTTCGCTTCGGGAGAGACCCGGCCCCGAAGTGTCGGGGCCGGGCCACACGACCGCCGGAACATAGAAGTCGGGTTCAACGCAACTCGGGCTACATGCTGATCTTTCCCGGTCAACAAGAAGCATTACCTGGAGGGCCGGAGCTTTCAAGGATACAAGAGGTTATCGTTCAAGAATTTAACGAAGAGAGGAGCACGGCGTTCAGGACGCTTCGGAATCGTTATTTATGTTTTTCAATTATAAGGAATTAGTAGAGAGAAATGTCTCGGAGAGGCAAGAACGCTGATTCGGTGAGCTATTCCCGGCGAGCACTCGCAACTCGCGTGGTAAGAATATTATCTTCTTTTCATTGAAAAGGGGAGCGCCGGATGCCTAAGAGACATCCAGCTCTTGTCATATCAGGTCGGCTGAATGAGCGGTGTCCAATACCCCCGCTACCCCCGCGCGAGTAAGGAATGAGCACTGCGATTCGACCGCCGCAATCCACCATGCCTCCACCCCTTCGCACGAGTAAGGAAGGAGTTGTCTACAGCACGAGCAACGTCCCCTTTGGAGAACAGGGGTAAATTTTGACCAATCGGAATCGAGCAGGCGGGACCTTTATCGGGCGAAGCGCTCACTACGCCTATCTCTCGCCACCTGTATTTGCCGGATACTTCGTGGCGACTCCAATCATGCCTCGCACATTCGGCGCCCGAAGGCGGAGTTGTTCGGGTCGTAGTGCAAAGCGCTCCAATTTTACCTCGGGAAGTGTAAATGCTCCCGACCCCATGTGGCATGGCCGCGAAGAGGGCGACGGTGATTATTCGAATCTTGCCGGACGCCGGGTGAAGCGAGCGGTGAGGACAGCCTGTTCAATACTGGCTTTGGTTGTTCTTGCCGTTTTCTCTGCATCTGCGCAATGGGTTGATCTCGATACCGGTTTCTACACACCGCCCGGTAATTTCGATCCCTATCCGATGGTCGAAGGCGACGAGGTCAGGAACATCATCCTGATGATCGGCGATGGGATGGGACTGGCGACGGTTACCGCCGCTCGTATCGAGGCGGTCGGCCCCGTCGGCAGGCTGTACATGGAAAAGTTCCCGGTCATCGGGCTGGCCGGCACGCACCCCACCGACCGGCTGGTCACCGATTCGGGAGCGAGCGCCACGGCAATCGCCACGGGGCATAAAACCACCTACGGCTATATCGGGGTGACCCCGGACGGGGAACCGGTCAAATCGATCCTCGAGTACGCCCGCGACCACGGTCTGGCTACCGGACTGGTTGTCACCACCTACCTCGCCCATGCCACGCCCGCCGGTTTCTTCGCGCACGTCGCTGATTACACCTTCCCGTACAGAAAAACCACCAATCCCGTAGCCAGGGACATAATCGCCGAACAGATGGTGAATTGCGGAGCGAACGTACTCCTCGGGGGCGGAAGAGGCTACATGATTCCCGCATCGAAGAAGGGGAGCTTTCGCAAGGACGAGAAGGACCTGCTGAAGCAGATGAAAGAAGCCGGTTACACCATAGTCGAGAGCAGGAAGGCGCTGATGAAGGCCGACGGGGAATATGTCCTTGGGCTGTTCGCCGACAAGGAGATGGATGCCGTGCCCGATCCTTCACTGGAGGAGATGACGGCCAGGGCGATAGAGCTGCTCAACCGGGACGAGGATGGCTTTTTCCTGATGGTCGAAGGAAGCCAGATAGACTATTTCGGCCACGACAACGTCGCAGCGATGATGATCAAGACGACGCTGCTCTTCGATCTCGCGGTGCGTGAAGCCGTGGAGTTCGCACGACACGACGGGCGGACGCTCGTCATCGTCACCGCGGACCACGAGACAGGCGGTGTGACGATCATCGATTCATTCAGACAACTGAACCAGCTGCATATAAGGTGGAGCACGGACTATCACACCGGAGTCCAGGTTCCGGTTTACGTCTATGGGCCTGGAGCTCAACGCTTCGCCGGCGTGCTGGACAACACCGACATCTTCCGGCGGATGGCCGAGTTGGCGGGCTTCGAAGTTGAGGAGTCCGCTTTTTCCGAGGAGCAGGCGGATTGAAATACCGCGGTGCGGCAAATGCATGGAGCAGGAAACAGTTCAATGCGATATAACAAGCATTAAATAGTTCTGTTCAGGTGAACTTGACAGGAACTAAAGAGGAAGAAAAGAGAAAGGTGAGGAGGAAAGTATGAAGAGAATTACAGCAGTTTTACTTTGCCTGCTGGTCCCCGCGATGGTTTTCGCCCAGAGCGGTACGGTTACGGGGAAGGTAACCGTGGTCGGAACCGGTGAGCCGATTACCTTGGCGCATGTCGAAGTGGAGGGCTGGGGCATCGGTACAACCACCGACCTTAACGGCGAGTTCAAGCTGATTCACGTTCCCGCCGGGACGCAGACGGTCAAAGCAACGCACATCAGCTACGTGGGCGGAGAGCAGGAAATCGACTTGTCAGCCGGTGGTTCGGCTTCAGTCGACTTCATGCTGGAGGTTTCGGTCCTTCGTGGCGAGAGCGTGACCCTGGTCGCCACTCGTGCGGTCGAGCGTGAAACCCCGGTCGCCTTCACCAACCTGAAGAAAGAAGAGATGCAGATGCGTCTCGGCGGCCGTGACCTGCCCGAAGTGCTCAACGAGACGCCTGGGGTATACGCGACAGCTCAGGGCGGCGGCGCAGGCGACGCCAGGCTCAGCATCCGCGGGTTCAACCAGCGCAATGTCGCGGTGCTGATCAACGGCGTGCCGGTCAACGACATGGAGAACGGCTGGATTTACTGGTCGAACTGGGATGGCCTCGGTGACGCGGCCAACTCGATCCAGATTCAGCGCGGACTCGGCGCATCGAACCTGGCGATCGCTTCGGTCGGCGGCACGATGAACATCGTGACCGACGTCGCCGGAATGGAAAGGAGCCTCTCGGTTAAGCAGGAAATCGGATCGGGCTGGCTCAACAAGACGACTGTCTCCGGCGCCAGCGGCCTGATGGCGGACAAGTTCGCCGGTACGTTTACGGTCAGCCGCAAGATCGGGTACGGTGTGGTCGACAAAGCCTGGACCGATGCATTGAGCTACTTCGCCGGATTGAGCTACATCGCTAGCTCGACGAACAAGATCGACCTCTTCGTCGTCGGCGCCCCGCAGAGGCACGGCCAACGGTACTACTCTCGCGAGATCGCCTACTTCGACAAGGAATACGCGGCGAGTCTGGGCGCGGATGTATCGCAGGGGTTGGGTTACCAGGAAGTGCCTGGCGACTATGGGGTCACCTACAACTCGCACTGGGGCGGGATCCAGGGCGATCCTGCGAAGCTGAAAGAGTACTTCAACGGCGAGACTCACGATCTGTGGATAGACGATGTAATCATGGAGCGTGAGAACTACTACCACAAGCCGCAGTTCAACCTCAACTGGTATTTCAATCCGACCGACAAGCTGAGCATTACCAACGTAGTCTACTACAGCTACGGCAAGGGCGGCGGCTCCGGACCCCTCGGTGCTTATTCCGAGCAGCTTAACAGCGGCCAAATCGATTACCAGTCGCTCTACAATTTCAACAGTACCAATGAAGACACGAGTTACAGCCAGTACGGGGTGCAAGCCGGTGAAACGCGGTCCACCCATATTCAACGTAACTCGGTCAACATCCATAGCTGGTCGGGATACCTGGGAACCGTTCAGTACAAGATCAACGACGAGATGAAGGCGACTGTCGGCGCGGATATCCGTTCCTACCGCGGCGAGCACTGGCGCGAAGTCCGCAACCTGATCGGCGGCGACTATTTCATCGACACCGTCAATCAGCAGAATGCCAACCCGGTCAAGCGCCTCGGCGACCGTGTCGCCTATCACAACGACGGTTTCACCCGCTGGTTCGGCGGCTTCGGCCAGTTCGACTACCGCAGCGGGCCGCTGGCGGCATATGTCAACTTCGCCGCATCCCAGAGCGGCTACAAGCGTGTCGATTACTTCCTCGAGAAGGTTGGAGGAGATTGGGCGACCGCCGACTGGGAGGACATCTTCGGCTGGAACCTGAAGGGCGGCGCGAACTACAACCTGACCGACCAGGTGAACGTATACGGCAACCTCGGTCATATCGACAAGGCCCCGATCTTCGACTCGATTATCGACTACGTAAACAACATAACCGACCCGATCCACAATGAGAAGATCGACAACGTCGAACTCGGCGCGGGTTACCGCACGTACGATAACTTCCTGACGGTAAATGGCGGTCTGTATATGACCAGTTGGAAGGACAGAAGCTGGTCCCGCAGCATCGAAGACGAGGTGACGCATATCGATTATGTCTACCTGCTGCGCGGCATTGACGCGCGGCACATGGGTGTCGAACTCGAATCAACCGTCCGTCCGCACAGGATGGTTGAGGTGCGCGGAATGGCCTCCATCGGAAGCTGGACGTGGCTCAACGACGTGAACACCACTTTCTCGCCAGAGGATCAGCCGACTCTGATCGACACGATCGAGGTCTTCGTCGATGGTCTGCCGGTGGGCGATGCTCCCCAGACGACGTTTGCCATGTCACTACGCCTGTTCCCGACTCGCGGCTTGTACCTCGACTTCGTCGGGCGCTACAGCGGCAACCACTGGGCCAACTTCGATCCGATCGAGCGCACCGATGAGACAGACGATGCCGATCCGTGGAAGATTCCGGAGTACACGCTGTTCGACGTGCACTTCGGCTACACGCTTCCGATAAACTACTACGGTTCGACCGTCGAGGTCTTCGGGCACGTCTTCAACCTGCTCGATACGATACACATCACAGATGCCTTGGACGGCAGCGACCACACAGCTACATCGGTCGATGTCTACATGGGCCGTCCGCGGACGTTCCTCGGAGGGTTGCGTGTAACGATCTGATCGTAACTGCTGTTACGGCCTGACGAGATAAAGGCAGAGGGGGAGGTTGATCTGTTCGGCTTCCCCCTTTTTATGTTTTTACATCTACCTCCCGATGGCAATGCGTGTTTAACGTCAGAACATTTCGTAACGATCAAGCGCTTTAGTTATGTGTGGTTTTGGATGTAGATTGACAGCCGAGGAGGTCAGTCATGAGTCCAAAACCGGGCAAGTTCCCACCCGAGAAAGCGGTTCGTGCGATCAAGCGTCGAACCCGCCGCAAGTTTTCCA
>SDBV01002652.1_pt1 | contig 26688 bp, 25 predicted proteins | sample 2277081 | NCBI WGS metagenome assembly SDBV01 (sample SAMN10402039, study PRJNA504765) | marine sediment metagenome | isolation source: marine sediment core GS10_PC15, 223 cmbsf | place: Arctic Ocean: Southern Knipovich Ridge | collected 2010 | reverse complement strand
CGGATTCAGATGTATTCGCCCATACATGGGAAACAATTAAAAATGAAAATCATTTAAACCTGAGAAATTATGAATTTTACAGAACTTACTCAGAGTGCCGGCTGGAAAAACTTCATGGCCAAATTATATGGTCTTGGTGCATCTGTTGTGATCCTTGGTGCCTTGTTCAAAATCCAGCATTTCCCCGGGGGAGGACCTATGATTACGGTCGGACTGGGAGTGGAAGCTGTTATCTTCTTCTTTTCTGCTTTTGAACCACTGCATGAAGAACTGGACTGGACACTGGTTTATCCGGAGCTTGCAGGAATGACCGATCCTGATGAGTTAGACGAATACAGGGATGAAGCCCTGGCCGGACGTGGTGTAACCCTTGAAAAGTTCGAAGACCTCTTCAATCAAGCAGAAATCAAGCCCGAAACAATAAAGAACCTGGGCAACGGATTAAATAACCTGTCAGAAACTGCGGGAAATCTTGCCGATATCTCAGAGGCTTCTGTAGCCACAAGACAATATGCTGAAAATGTTCAAAAGGCAGCAGAAAGTGTTGGGGGACTAACTGACAATTACAGCGAGTCGACAAATAAGCTGGCATCAGCGGCTAATACCCTTTCCGATTCATACCAGCAGGCTGCAGAGAAGATCGCAAGTAGCGGAGGCGCGGTTGCAGCAAGTTATTCAGCTGCTGCTGAAAAGGCAAAGAGCATTACCAGCAGTAATGAAGCCTTTGGTTCACAACTTGAATCCATGAATCAAAAACTGCAGGCTCTGAACGATGCTTATGCCTCTCAATTGCAAGGAACCAACGAGCATATGAAAGGTTCTGACCAGGTATACAAGGGAATTGAAGACATGATGAAAAACCTGAAAGCTTCTGTTGAAGAAACTGAAAAGTATAAGGAACAAATGTCACAGCTCAGCAAAAATCTTGCTGATCTGAATGTTGTTTATGGCAATATGTTAACTGCGATGAACGCAAAATAAACCACTGTCTTGTTCAAAAACCCGAAAATATAAGCTATGGCACACGGAAAAGAAACCCCGAGACAAAAGATGATCGGCATGATGTATTTAGTGCTGATGGCCATGTTGGCACTGAACGTATCAAAAGACGTGCTTAATGCTTTTGTGCTCGTTGATGAAGGTTTGACCAATACTACTGGAAATTTTGCCAAAAAGAACAATGTATATTACCAGGAATTTGACCGCGCTGCCGCAGAAAACCCGGTAAAAGCGGGTCCATGGCAGGCAAAAGCACTCGAAGTTAAGAGAAGGGCCGATGAACTTCATCAATACCTTCAGGATCTGAAGTATAAGATTATTATAAAATCGGAGGGGGAAGATACACATGCCATACATGAAGGAGATATCATCGGTGGGTTAATCTTGGGCAAGGATAACACGACTCTGGCTGCAGAGATCATGATCGGCGCAGATGGGGGAGGCAGAGCCAACGACCTTAAAATGGCCATTGGAGGTTTTCGCGAGCATCTTATTTCCCTAATCTCAGAGGAAAATGAAACCATACGGGCTTCCATTGAATCAAACCTTGCAACGGAGGAGCGTATAGTACTATCACATGGCAAGGAGGAGATGCAATCCTGGGAAATATCGCATTTTGATCAAATGCCCCTCATTGCAGTCATTACCCTTTTGTCAAAGATGCAGAACGATGTACGGAACTCCGAATCCGAAACCCTGAATTACCTCTATGGTCAAATTGATGCAGGATCATTTAAGTTCAACCTTATCGAACCTGTGATCATCCCGAAATCAAATCATGTTATTCGGGGGAATGACTTTGAGGCCAGTGTATTTATGGCTGCCTTTGATACAACACAAGAGCCTATTGTATATATCGGTGCATACGATTCTATTGTTTCTGATGACGGGATGGTTGAATACAAGATGAGAGGCATATTGGGAACTGATTTTGATACTATCCCGGTTACTGGCGGTAAAGGAGTATACAAGATCAGGGGCTCATCTTTGGGCGAAATGAAATGGGGAGGTATAATAGCCCTTAAAAGAATGGATGGCTCTTATACCAACAAACCATTTAGTTCCTCATATACGGTAGCTCCACCCGCCCTGGTTGTTTCTCCGACAGAAATGAATGTTTTCTATAATGGAATTGATAACCCGGTAGAAATATCCGTTCCAGGCTATCCGGCCAATGCTATCCGGCCTAGTATTAATAACGGAGTAATGAGAGGTTCCGGGACCCGCTGGACGGTAAGCCCGAACAGACTTGGTACTGCAAAGGTTTCAGTTTCTGTTATGATTGACGGCGTCAGCCGTTCTATGGGAACCAAAGATTTCCGGGTTGAAAGAGTACCTCCTCCTTTACCAACCCTTGCAGGTAAAAAAGGCGGGACACTCAGAAGATCCGCTGTACTGGCTGAACTGGGACTAAAAGCTGAGATGCCCGAGTGGTTTAAGTTTGGTGGCGTCAGCTATACAATTACAAGTTTCGAATTTGAAGCCCTGGTGCAGGGTTTTACAAAACGGGTACAAAACCAGGGTGCAAATTTTAGTCCGGAAATAAGACAGGTATTGAGGGAACAGATTCGTTCCAATTCCGGTGTATATTTTAACGAGATTAAAGCTGTAGGTCCCGATGGAAGTGTTGTAACACTACCAACCCTAGGAATAAGAGTACAATAACAGAATTTAACCCAGAGAGGATGAAAATGATCAGAAATATTCTAACATGTGCATTGCTCCTTGCAATTTTTGGAGTGCCAGTGATTAATGCACAGGCAATTGACCTGGTTGAGAAAACGGAAGTATATGACAAAGAGCATATTCCGAAAAAGGACCCGGTACCCTATCCTTTTATAAGGGAATCAGACATCATGTATGAAAAGACTGTCTGGCGGATGATAAATCTCAGAGAGAAAATGAACCAGCCATTGTATTATCCCCTGAAACCAATTGGGGACAGGAGGAATCTCACACAACTTCTGCTGGATATTCTCAAAAATCCGCTTCCGGGACATCAGGTTTTCGCCTATATGCCACTTCTTACCTATGAGTTCCAGCAGCCCATGAGTATTGAAGACATTATGAATGTTATGGATCCGGATTCGACATTTGAACCTATGTTCGATTCCTCCATCATGGATATCAAAATGGTGTTCACAGGTGCTCCTATCGATTTTACTAAGATTAACCGTATCATGATTAAAGAAAAATGGTTCTTTGACCGCAGGTATTCCTCCTTCCAGGTAAGGATTATTGGAATGTGTCCTATGATGGTCAGCATGAGGGAGGAGGAAGATCCGGTCACCTTTGAGATCAGAAAAACAGGTGAGATCACACGAGAACCACTTTTTTGGGTATATTATCCCGAAATCAGATATTACCTTGCTAAACAGGAAGCATTTAATCCCATGAACGATGCTCAGCGGGTCTCATATGATGACCTGTTGACCCAGCGAAGGTTCAGTTCCTGGATCTACAAGGTGTCAAATGTTCAGGAAAACAGGTTTATTACTGATTATTCCACTGGAATGGATGCTATGTTTGAGGCGGAACGAATAAAATATGAGCTCTTCGAGTTCGAGCACGATCTCTGGGAGTACTAAACTTCCATCCATAATATAAAACCGTCACGGAACATTCCCTGGCGGTTTTTTTTGCACTTTACCATACCGTGGCATCTGTTACCTCGTCGCTGCCATCTGTGCAAATAACACAGATGGATAGGCTCCTTTGCTAACAATGCCATCGGTAATGCAGTAAAATTTGCAATATAACTGCAGGCAGTGCTAAATGACGAACCTCATTTTTGTGGTTATCCTGCCACAAAAATCCGAGAGGAATTAGCACTGCCGGAAGCATTGCTAATTTTTATTCATTCCTGAGGTTAGTGCAAGGGGGACTAAATGTATTTGTCACCTTGCTGGATGCGGACGTCGTTGACGATGTTGCGGATCTTCTGCTCGTCTTCCATGCGGCAAACCAGCAAAACATCATTGGTTTCCACGATGATAAGATTCTCGAGTCCCTGAAGGACCACCAGCTTATCTTCCGGAACATTAACAAGGCATCCCTGCACGTCGTAAGTCAGAATATCCTTTCCCACAACAACATTTTTCTTTCTGTCCTTTTTCAAATGGTCATGCAGGGATCCCCAGGTACCAAGATCCGACCATCCGAAATCTGAGGTTATTACAAAAACATTTTCAGCCTTCTCCATTATGCCATAGTCAATTGAAATGTTCTTGCATTCTGCATAGGCGTAGTCAATAAAGCTTTCTTCCTCCCCGGTGTTATATTTCCCCTCCCCCTCGGTAAAAACACTATGTATTTCAGGCTGGTGCCTGTTGAAGGAATCGAGAATTGTAGAAACAGACCAGATGAAAATACCTGAATTCCAGAAAAACTCACCGCTTTCATAAAAGATCTTGGCCAGTTTAAGATCCGGTTTTTCAGTAAATGTTTTAACCTTCCTCAGGTTAGCTCTGGTTCTGGGTGATTTAGAAGGTCCGTTGGCCTGTATATAACCATATCCTGTCTCCGGTCTTGAAGGGGGTATTCCAATGGTTAAAAGTGCTTTTTCATCAGTAACAAACTTTAGTCCATCCTGTACAACCTTAAGAAACTTATCCTCTTTCAGGATCAGATGATCAGACGGGGCTACAATCATCCTTGCTTCAGGGTTTCTTTCTTTTATCTTGAAACTGGCATAAGCAATGCAAGGGGCAGTGTTCCGCCTTGATGGTTCAAGCAGTATATTCTCTTGTGGAAGGTCGGGAAGTTGCTCACTTACGAGTGTTCCGTAATCACGGTTCGTAACAATGAGTATATTTTCCGTCGGTACAATTTTTCTCAACCTGTCAAAGGTAATTTCCAACAGAGTGTGTCCCGTTCCGAGAATGTCCAGGAATTGCTTGGGCCTTTTGGCTCTGCTCATCGGCCAGAATCTGCTTCCAACGCCACCGGCCATGATGACACAGTAATTATCTTTATCCATATATGGAGCTTTTTGGGCGCATAAAATTACAATTTAATATAACAATAAAAACTACTACATTTACATTCTGATGCGCTTATTTTACCATTTAGGCAGATACTATATCCTGATCTCAAAAGTATTCGCAAAGCCGGAGCGATACAAAATGTATTACCGGCAGACATTGCGTGAACTTGAGCTCCAGGGGATCAATTCCATCGGGATTGTTGTCATTATATCCATATTCGTCGGAGCTGTCATTACCATACAAACAAATTATAATATTGAGAATCCACTTTTACCCCGATATCTTATTGGTGTCGGAGTAAGGGATATGTTGCTTCTGGAATTTTCATCCACCATGGTCGCTCTTATTCTTGCCGGAAAGGTGGGTTCCAGTATTTCCTCCGAACTGGGTACCATGAGAATCACTGAACAGATAGATGCCCTTGAAATCATGGGTGTAAACTCGGCAAGTTTTCTTATCCTTCCAAAGATTATCGCCACCATGTTATTCTTCCCCTTACTTACGATCATCAGCCTTTTCGTTGGTATGGGGGGTGGATATCTGACGGCATTAATTACCAATGTCTCAACCCCGCAGGAATTTATCTATGGACTCCAATATGGTTTCTATCCGCATTATTTCACCTATGCCCTTCAAAAGATGGTGGTTTTTGCGTTTCTGATCACTACCATTTCGGCCTACCATGGGTATTATGCAGAGGGTAGCTCCCTTGAGGTGGGAAAATCGTCCACACGTGCGGTTGTCCAGAGTTGTATTTTCATTCTGATGTTTAACCTAATCCTGACTAAACTTATTCTCGATTGATTGAAGTCAGGAACATATCCAAAACTTTCGGAAAAAACCGTGTCCTGGATGATATCAGTATCCTTTTTGAAAAGGGAAAAACCAATCTTGTCATCGGGAAAAGCGGATCAGGGAAAACCGTTCTGCTGAAATCTCTCGTCGGACTCCATGAAGTCGACAAGGGAATGATCCTGTTTGATGAACGGGATTTTACCAGCATGAATTTTAAGCAAAGAAAGAGCCTCAGAAAGGAATTCGGGATGCTTTTCCAGGGGGCAGCCCTTTTTGACTCTTATACTGTGGAAGAAAACGTAAAGTACCCGCTGGATATGTTTACGGAAATTTCTTATGCAGAGAAGCTGGAACGGGTAAACTTCTGTCTTCACAGGGTTGATATGGATAAGACCAACGCCCTCTATCCTGCAGAACTAAGCGGGGGAATGAAAAAACGGGTTGGTATCGCCAGGGCGATCGCACTAAACCCAATATACCTTTTTTGCGATGAACCTAACTCGGGACTGGATCCGCAGACAGCAATTCGTATCGATAAACTCATCAAGAATATAACCGAAGAATTCGATATTACCACCATTGTAAATACACACGATATGAATTCTGTGATGGAGATCGGCGACAAAGTTGTGTTTATCTTCGAGGGATTAAAATGCTGGGAAGGAACCAAGCATGAGATTCTCAAGGCTGACAATCGTTACCTCAACGACTTTGTCTTTGCCACCAATCTGACAAAAACCCTTAAAAAGGTACAGGCCAAAAAGGAGAAATAATAAAGTCCTGCATTCAGATAGATTCTAAATAGTTTTTCCTGCTCCTCTGACTCCACTTTTAGCTCAAATCCTGTAAAATTCCAGTAAATATATTTACATTTTCAGACTTATCTGTCTTTTATTGTTGTTTGTATTATGCTAATATATAGGGTTTTATGTATGTTATATAATTTTCTGCATATGTTTTTACTTTTATATATAGAAAACATGATATATAATATGTTTTTGTTAGTTGAAATTTTTTACATTTGTTGCCCGAAGAAAATAATATCTAAATAATAAATCCTCAAAATACACATGAAAAAACTAGTCGTTTTGGGAGCAGGTACCGGTGGTACAATTATGGTCAACAAGCTTCGTAAAGTGCTTGACCGGTCAGAATGGGACATCACAATCGTAGACCAGCATAAGACTCATTACTACCAGCCTGGTTTTCTCTTTATCCCTTTTGGGATCTATAACCGGCAGGATGTAGTTAAGCCGAAGGCAGATTTAATCCCTGCCGGTGTTAAACTTATTTACAACGCAATCGACAAGGTGGATCCTGAGAACAATAAGGTTCTTCTTGAAGGGGGACAGGTACTTCCTTACGACTATCTGATCATTGCGACTGGAACCAGGACTGTCCCTGAAGAAACCCCAGGATTGAAAGACAAACTCTGGTACAAAGACATCTTTGATTTCTATACGATCGAAGGCGCGGTTGCACTGGCTGAAAAATTTCGCGGATGGGAAGGTGGCGACCTGGTTATGGCAATTGCTGAGCTTCCATTTAAATGTCCGGTTGCTCCACTGGAATTTGTATTCCTGGCCGATCATTATTTTCATCAATTGGGAATAAGGGATAAAGTGAACATCAAGTTTGTCACCCCGCTTCCCGGAGCTTTCACCAAACCAAGATCTTCAAAAATGCTTGGTGAATTAATGAATGAAAAAAACATCGAAGTTATTCCTGAATATTACATCGAAAGTGTAGACAATGATAAGAAGGAGCTGGTATCCTACGATGAGAAAAAAATACCCTTTGATATTCTGACTATCGTGCCAACCAACATGGGCAGTGAGATGGTCGAAAGAAGTGGCATGGGTGATGATCTGGGATTTATCCCCACCGATAAGTTCACACTGCGATCAGAAAAACATGAAAATATTTTTGTTCTTGGAGATGCGGCCAATATACCAACTTCAAAGGCCGGTTCAGTCGTCCACTTTTCCGCAGACGTTCTCTACGAGAACCTCCTGAGCGCAATTGAAGGAAGAGAATTGATGGCTAAATTCGACGGACATTCAAACTGTTATATCGAAACTGGTTTCGGAAAAGGATCCATCATTGATTTTAATTACGATACAGAGCCCCTGCCCGGCACTTATCCATTGCCTGGCATTGGTCCCTTCGGACTCCTTCAAAACACCAAAATGAATCATTATGGTAAGGTGTTGTTCCGCTGGATCTACTGGCATATCCTTCTGAAAGGAAAAGAAATGCCAATCGAGAATGAAATGACAATGGCCGGTAAAAAACTCTAACGATGGCAGATAAGGATATTCAGAAACAGATCGACGAGATCAACGTAAAACTGGATGCCATTCTGGAGTGTGCCATGACCCAGAAGCATCGCAGCGAACGCATGGATGACCTGGTGGCGGATGCTAACATCATAGCTAAAGATGTATTCCGCAGCACGGTTGAAGAGTTGGAGGTTCAGGGTGTGGAGATGAACTGGGAGGATATGAAATTTCTTTTCCTCAAGTTCCTTAAAAACATCGACAAGTTTACCTGGTTAATGGATACATTCGAGTCTGCCTATGACCTGATGCAGGACATGGGACCGATTTTCAATGAAACCGTCATCGATATGATTCGGAAGATGGCTGAGATGGAGGAGAAAGGCTATTTCGAATTCTTCAACGAAATGATGAGGGCAACGGATAGTATTATAACACATTATTCCGGTGAGGATGTCAAACTTCTCGCTGATAATATTGTAACGGTCATGGATACCGTGAAAAATATAACTCAACCCGATATGCTGCAGGCTATGAACAATGCAGTAAATGTATTCCAGAAACTCGAAGTTGAAAATATACCGGAATATTCCATCTGGAAGGCAATGAAAGAAATGAGAAGTCCCGAGATGAAAAAGGGTATCGGGTTTATGATATCCTTCCTCAAGAACCTCTCTGAAGATAATGTAGTATCAATTAAATAAAATCAATTATGGCAACTAAAACGTATGCAGGCGTCAATGTAGAAGTAACCGAGGAAGGGTATCTGACAGATCCCACTCAGTGGTCCAAGGACATTGCAGCTGAAATTGCTAAAGAAGAAGGTATCGATCTGACAGACAAACATTTTGAGGTTTTCGATTACCTGAGAACACAACATGAAAAAGGTGTCCAGCTTACAATTCGTATGGTGGGAAAATCAGGGATAACGGATATCAAGGGACTCTATACATTATTCCCCGGTGGTCCGCTTAAAAAATCATCCAGAATATCTGGTATACCCAAACCAACTTCTTGCGTCTAATCTATTAAATCCATTATCATGGCTGAAGAAAAAAAAGAAATGCCTTTGAAGAAGGTGATGATCATTGTTGCAAAAGGAACCATTGAGGATATTTATGCGGGACTCGTAATGGCAAATGGTGCCGTTATGGAGGGTATAGAAACAAAAATGTTTTTTACCTTTTTCGGACTTGATGCTATTATCAAGAAACGCCAGAATAAGTCAAAAACAAGTACAGTCGGAAATCCGGCAATGAGGATGCCCGGTGGACTCCCCTTCCCTACATTACTTGGAATGCTTCCCGGTGTTGAGGCAGGAGTGTCTGCAATGATGAAAAGTCAGATGGCAGCGCTTGATGTACCTCCCGTAGATGAGTTTATCGAGATGATCGTTGCAGGCGGCGGAGAACTGTATGCCTGCAAACTGGCCTTTGACATGTTCAAGCTGAAGGAGGAAGATCTTGACGATAACGTAAAAGCTGTTATCACAGTAGGTGAACTTTACGAAATGTCAGGTGGAGAAGGAACCCAGATTATCTTTACCTGAAAAATCACCCTGAACCTGGTTCAGGATATCCTGTCATATTTAACCATGGCCCCATCAGGAGCCATGGTTTTTTTAATCTACTTCTTCGTAATCCACGTAATCGTCTTTCTCAGGGTTCTTATCTTTTGAACCCTTTCTGTTATCGGTGATAGTAACATCCCCCTGCCGTGTTGACTTGCGGGAGTCCTTAACCTTGTTGGAAGTACCAAACAATGCAGGACCTATCACCCGTTCTATGACCCGGACAACATACCAGACGATAACAATTATTAATATGATCCGTAAAGCTGCTCCCATACTATTGCAAAACTAACAGAAATTTGTGAAAGGGGTTCCCTGATGATCCTCTAATCGATCAATGGCCGGTCTTTCATTGCCTTGGGCAATGCACGGCATCCCCAGACGATATTTACTCCCAGCCGGAAGTTAAGTGAAGAAAATTCCGATGGCCAGAAATATGAAGAGGGTGCCTGATCTGAAATGAAGTAAACATTAAGTGGACCCAAACGCAGGGATAGTCCCAGACCCAGGTTCATGTAACTATTCCCATAATAGGAATAGCTAAGGCTCATACTAAACATGGAAATAGGCATTACATTGGCTGAGACTGTAAACTGGTTATAGAACTGATAATTATAGATCCTTGTGCGAAACACTCCGCCAAATCTTACCCGTTCAGTTAGATCATAGGCAACGCCCAGGTATACTTTTGCTGAAAGGGTCGTTGTGAATTTCTCCTCGGTGACTTTAACCTGAAGATCATTCTGCAGAGAATCCAGAAGTCCATCTCCCGGTGACCAGTCATCTTCCAGTTTGAATTCAAGCCCGTCAAAGGTATAATCCAGATCCTGCTCGAAATTATATACATACTCCTTCCAGCGGATAAACCCCAGGTCAATAACACTGGCAGAAATATTAAGCTTTTCAATAGGAAGGTAATTGAAACCAAAATCAATGGCAAAGCCCGGATTTTTGATTCCTCCTATTGTGCTGAGAGAGCTGGGGGACAGGAGTTCAGGAATGCTGGTGGGAAATCCGAATAAAAGATTAAAGTCCGTGTTCGCCAGGCTGTCAACATCAAGGTAACCATCCTGATCTACAGGCAGATCCTCGAGAAACGGGATGGTGGCATCAACCTTTACATTTGATTTGACACTCCATTCATCAATCGAGGTTTTAAGGTTTATATCCGAAGTCCGGGTGGTCGAACTGGCTCCACCGAGCAGTAATTTTGCCCGTATCCCGAATTGCATTTCATCGTCAAAATTGTAGGAAGCCCCGACTGCAAATTCATGGAAGTACATTAGATTCTGAGACAGGTCTGAGAAGTTGAAATTATTCTGGTTAAGATTACCGTATACCAGAAACTCGGCAAAATCTTTCGGGAAAGATGTACTTTCTATCATCCGCTCTGTAAAGTCAACGGTAAAAAAGAGCTGCTCCCTTCGCCAACCGATCGAAATAATATTTGATGCAAGCTCCGCACGGACCGTATTAACAGGTTCCAGGGCATTCATAAAATTTTGTTTATTCCCCTCGGGATGCATAAAGGATATATTCTTCTTCAGGCTGCTGTTGTACTGAAATATGTCACCATATTGAAGTCCGTTGGATTCCACTTCAAACCGGATGGGACCAACAAAAGGCAATCCGAAATAACCATCACATTGGGGCTGAAATGCAGGATTCAGCTGGTTGGCCTGGGGTACCCCGAACATGTGATAATAGGTGTTGCCGAACTGTGCAGATGCCTCTGGGAAGGCCAGCAATGCAGTCAGGCAGAGAACCAGGGTATATTTAAACAAAGTTTTATCAGGCATGGTGATTGTTTTAATTTCCCTGATCAGGTTCAATAGTATAACTTAATTCAATACGCGTCCCCAGCTTAAAGTCAAGCGAATAATTACCATAAAACTTCACATCACGGGTCCCCCCCTCGGAGGTTTCAATGAAGGCCTTAAATAAAATCTTGTTGGCATCAAGGGCGTTGTCAATCTGAGTCCTGGTCATTTCAACTTTCGTAACTTTTTTGGTCTTCTGGATTACCCGCCCGTTGGCATCAATAACACCGGATTCGAATATATCCCTGTCAGCACCGAAAAGTGAATCCAGCCTGAGCCAGTTCTGGGTTGTATCGATGAAGTAAACCTGTATGCCAAGATCAATGGGCATGCCGTTGTCTGTTTCGATCTGCATCATCATGTATTTGACATCATCGGAACTGAAGTCTGAATCTGGATCCGAACCAAGTTCAAAATCAAATGTATCTCCCAGTACAACATCCTCCATTCTAAGATCGAGAGGGATTAGTCCCTCGACACTAATGGAAAGTTTACTGTTTTCCAGAATAAAATTATTTCTCGGACCATCCGGATTAGCTATCACCCTTACAGAATACTGGAAACTCTTCAGATCTGAAGTTGCTGCCAGATGTATGTCAGAGTTCGTATTGTTAATGAAAGTGGAATCCTTGACGGATTCACCGACCTGGCTAATATCAGGTGCACCAAATTTAATCGGGTTGGCGCTTGTATCAATTGTAATAGGGGTTCCGGTCCCATCCTGGAAATGAGCCTCAAGGTCGCGTAGTTCCACTGCAAAGGGGACTCCCATATTATTGTCCGTACGTATGCTGATTTGAGGATCTGCAAGTTTTATCCTTCCCTCGAAATTCCCTTGTAACAATTCGAATTCCAGTTCTGCCCTGTCAATTATTACACTATCATAGGCTCCAATATAGCCGTATACTGCACTGAACTCAAGGTTACGAAAGGAGTTAATAACCTGTACCTCTTCGGAACTCAGGATATCAGCTCCCGAGTTGATCAGGGCGAACTCTGCATTAAGGTGTATAGATGTGGAATCCGGTACGCTATTGTCAAGGATAATAGTACTGCCTGCAATATCCATGTTAATGGTTTCTTCATACATCCCGCTCGGGTCGCTGATCGAGATAACTTCATGATACTCCTCTCCACCTATTTTAATATGATCTGAGCTAAGCGTCAGAATTCCCTCATGCTTAATTGAAGAACGAACATAGATACTCATTGTCCCCGATTTTACATGAACACTGTCGATCCGCTCATCACCGGTTCGCTTAAATTCAAATCCCTCCTCCTGGTTGAAACTGATTGTATCTCCAATGTTACCGAGTACCCAGCCGGGGATACTTGTATCAACTCGAAAAAAGAACTGGATAAAATCCTGGTCCGGCAGTTGAAGCAGGTCAGGAGCCCTAAGCACGGTATCTTTTGAATAAGCCCCATACAGAAGCCCTGTACTGTCTTCAGAAACATAACCGGTAGAATCAAATTCTTCCAGCAGATCCTTTAGTCCAAGCTTGCCAAAAATTACCGGTCCCTCGATCCCCCCTTCCCAGAGTATGGTAGTATCGTATTCTGACTTCAGCCAGTCATCATTGCATGAAATGGCGGCCAGGAAAATGGAAATAATGAATAAAAATGGAAGAAATCTTCGTAAGGACATATTTATCAGCTTTGTAGATCTCTATTGTACGGAATAATTATACAAAAAGTTTTCGTCACTTCCTACAATCAGGTTGAATTTAGAAGTTGTTTTGTTGATTACCCCAATGCTGAAGGGTGTGGAGCCCAGAAGGGGGAAGCCTTTATACAGGCTTCCATCGTTATTAACAAGGTACAATTCGCTTCTTTCCCCGGAGACCAAACCGATTTTTTTATTTCCGTACGAAAACTGGTAAATAACAGGTGCGCTGGTAATATCCGACTTAAAAGAACGGGAAATTTTTCGGGAACCGTCATGACTGAATACTTTCAATTCTCCTCCATCCACAAAAATATACTCCCGGCGACCGCTGCCGTCCAGGTCACTGTACTCAAAATAGTGTCCCCCTCCAAAGATTCCAAGATCAACGGTCTCCACAGTTCCATCAAAGTAGATGAAATGTACCCTTCCCAGAGAATCTGTCAGAGCCAGCCGGGGTTTAATGCCTGTTGTGTTGCTTTCAAGGACAATGTTTGCATTTTTTGCCACAGGGAAATGCTTGCTTGCCTTAACCCTTGATTCTCCCCGGCGGTTAAGGATATAGGTGGTAAAATGATCAGCAAATACTATATAATCCATAGTACCGACCCGGAAATGCTTAAGCGCCATCTTCACCCGGCCCTCCGTTTTGGTTATATTCCACCCTTTAACCAGGCTGCCGCTCTTATCATAAAGGTAAATGCCACGATCTTCACCGGCAACAGCAATCCTGTAATTCCGGTTCTTCTCATAGTCAAACAGGGCCATTCCGTTTGTGGCAGGTGAACGAAGTGTGACAGGGTAGCGCTCAATATAATTTCCGTTCCGGTCCATCACGTGGAGCTGTTCCCTGGTGTTAAACATCAATTGGAGCTTCCCGTTCTTGTAATAATCCACCTGGTATACATCCCCCATTATCAGTCCATCGATCTTTTGTTTCCACAGTATCCTTCCCGAATTATTCAGCAGGTAAATATTATTCCCCTCATCCTGGACAAATATCTCCTTCTCCCCCGTATAATGATTGGTCACCAGCCTGGGTTTTGTCAGTACCGGATTTTCAAGCCGGCTTTCCCATACGGTCTGTGCCTCATCCCTCATATCCGGAGAATATTTCAGGATTATATTGTTATAGGCCATGTCATTTTCCGAGGTAATCTGGTAGGCAAATGCCTGGAATTTTGAAAATTGATCCTTCTGCTCCTCATATTTCTCAAAAAGGTCTTTTTTAAGGAATCTTTCCAATAATTTCCCTGAAGCGGGAATATTAAGGTAGAAGTACAGGTTTGAGCGTGAGGCCAGATATTCGGAGAACTGTGCAAAATCCAGGTCGCTGCTCAGGCTATTTCCGAGCTGATTGGCATGTATATACTTTGATAGCGCGGGAATAGAATTTCCGAAAATCATGTAATTTTCGTAGAAAGCGCAGTACTTGCTGTTGATCCCTGAAAACATCTTCCCGAACAGCTTCCCGGGCAGAAATGGTACCGGAATCTGGTAAAAAGTGTAATTCACGTCGTTATTTACGGGCCTGCTGACAATAAGGGAGGAAAGTGCCACCCCCTCCTTTTCGGCTATTATCCCCAGGAATTCCAATAGTTTTTCCTCTGCAAGGCTGCGGCTCTTTGTGTTACAAACAACATAGGCGTTTTCATCCCAATCAAAATTACGGACATCGGTAAGTACCAGGGCAACCTGCCTGTCCATCAAAGGAAGAAAGATCTTGTCGACGTCAATCTTGTATTTCTCGTTCAGGGTTTTAAGCTCCCTCAAGTAGGTACGACCGCTGCCATGGATCTCCAGATGTTCGACATAATCTCTTTTGAACTTCGGAAAGTCATCGAGTCCCAGGGCAAAAAAACCGACCATATTCTCCGGAATGACCGCTTCTATGTCGAGGCGTTGGGGCTGGTGCTTCAGAATGATGCTGAGGAAATCTTCCATGCCCGTTCCTGAATATGTGAATCCATTCAGAAGGACCGCATCAGGCCGGATATTGACATCCATCTCTGACCAGTTGGCAAAGTGCACAAAATCCTCGACCCATCCGGAATACCTATCGTTGAATAGCCCGGATACGATCCCGGGTATGGTCTTGTAATCGAGGAATATATTCCCTTCGACATTCCTGCCTGCAGTCCTGGCTACTTCCCTGAAGCCTGGTTCATCAGCCACCCCATGATTGGTTTCTATCTGGCGGATGGCTTCCTCAAGCAATATTGAAGACCGGCTCAGAAGAAACAATCCGTGGGAAAAAGTAAAGGAGAAACCTTTCTTCTTCCCCGGAAAATCAGCATCATATACCCTTATCTCATTGTAACGCCGGTTGCTCAGGGTAGATCCATCCGGTAGCTTGTCCTGGATAAAGCTCAGTATCTGTTTATCGTTGCCCTTATTCTCCATTTGATAATAAAGGATGTAATCAAAACCGTTGCGGCCGGATTTGTGAATTGAAAAAGAAACATCTTTCCCCTTGTAAAGCGCAGCTATCTCTTTATCATCAAGAATAAGTGAATCCAAAACGTTGAGTGTCTTCTGGAATTCTCCTATTTTGTTCATGTCCCCGAGTTCCTGCCAGATCTTATTGCGCGACATTTCCTCCCGGATAAACCCTGTCAGGTCATGGGTAATAACCAATATGGCAGCATCAGTGGGAACGGCTTGTATAATATCAACCTTCTGGATATTGCCCCTGCGGAGCTCAAAAAATGCATATACCAGTATCCCCGTGAGGATGGCTGCAACTGTCCAGAATAAAACCTTTCGGATCATATTCGTTCATTTTCTAATACTCGTCCAAGTATATAAAAAATATGCCTTCAGCTGCAACCTTATTGGTCCGGGTTTTCAAGAGCCCATTGTTTATATCTATTTTTGGAATAATATTTGTGGGAAAGTAAGTTTGCTTATTTTTTAGGAAAAATGGTTTCTCGTATACGAATTTTTGTACTTCTTCTCATCTCCACCATACTGGTCCAGTCAATTGATGCACAGCAAGTTATTGTAGTGGATGAAGGTTCTGGTGATGCTGTGGATCATGTAGCTCTTTACAACCAGGATATGTCCGTTTCCACCCTGACCGATAAATTTGGCAAGGCAGATGTGGGTGAATTCGGGACAGGAGACAGTATTTATTTCCAGCATCATTCCTATGAGCTTACAGCTTTTCTGAAACATGAGCTGGTCTATGGCAATGGAAGGGTGGTGCTAAGCAAGCGGAACATAATGATGGAAGAATTTGTGATCTCTGCAGTAAAGGGGATAGAGAAGAAAGGCGAAACTCCATACATGATTGATATACTCGGACCGGAACAGCTGAATACCACCAGTTTCCAGACCAGCGCTGACATACTTCGCAGTACAGGCAATGTCATGGTACAAAAAAGCCAGGGCGGAGGGGGAAGTCCCATTCTTCGTGGTTTCGAGGCCAACAAAATCCTCCTGGTTGTTGACGGTGTCCGAATGAATAATGCCATTTACCGAAGCGGACATCTTCAAAATGCAATTACAATTGATAATAACATACTTGACCGGGTCGAGGTGCTTTTCGGTCCCTCAAGCATCATTTACGGCAGCGATGCACTTGGGGGTGTGGTGCACTATTATACCCGCAATCCTGAATACAATCAGAAAAACCTTGGATTTTATACTCAGTACAGCTCGGCTAACCAGGGGAAAATTGTCCATGCAGATTTTAATATCGGTGGCAAAAAGATCGCCAACATGACCAGCATTACTTTCAGTGATTTCGGGAATGTCCGCAGCGGGAAGAACAGGCCGGCTACTACAGGGGACTGGGGACTTCATATGCATGGTGTGGGACAGGTGAATGGAATGGATTCAACCCTGGCAAACCCTTCTCCCCATATACAGCTGAATTCAGGCTATACCCAGACCGATATCGTCTCCAAAACACGGTATACCCAATCGAGCAATGTTGATCTGATCCTTAACCTGCAACTTTCCACCTCATCGGCCATCGACCGTTTTGACCAGCTGAATGATTACAACGGGGATAACCTGAAATATGCAGAGTGGTACTACGGTCCTCAGAACCGATTCCTGGCCTCCCTGCAGGGTATTTTTAAGAATTACAATAAATTCTATACGAACGCAACATCTACCCTGGCTTTCCAGAAAATAAGGGAAGACCGTATTACAAGACTTTTCAGGGTGGATGATAAACTTTTTCAGGAAGAAGATGTTTATGTGTACAGTGGGAACTTCGATTTTACCAAAGTGCTGAACGAAGGACAACGACTGTATTACGGACTTGAGATCACTCATAACGATGTGCGATCGGATGCCAGGTATCAAAATATTCGTACCGGTGCTGTGCAGAATGCCCTGACAAGATATCCCGGCGGGGGAAGCCATACCAATACTTTTGCCGCTTACGGAAATTACAAACTGATACCCTCCCAAAAGATGGTGGTTAATGTGGGACTCCGATATCAGTATGGAACCCTGAACAGTAAATTCACCGACGCCAATCTGCCCTTCGATGAGATCAGTATCAACAACGGAGCTATGACCGGCTCCGCCAGCCTGGTATACAAGCCGTCTCCCGGCTGGCAATACAATTTCATCCTGGCTACCGGTTTCAGGAATCCGAACGTTGATGATTATGGTAAGGTAAGGGCAAAAGGAGATTATGTGACAGTGCCCAACCAGGACCTGAAATCTGAGTACACCTACAATACCGAATTCGGGATCAGCAAAAACATTCCCGGATTTGCCACCATCAGCGGTTCTGTATATTTTACTTACCTGGCCAATGCAATCGTAAGAACCGATCACCTCCTCAACGATTCTGACACCCTGCTTTACGATGGACTGTACTATAAGGTCATCACCAACTCAAATGCCAGCCTGGCAACCATCCAGGGAGTCTCCATAAACGCCTATTCAGACCTCCCGGGCAATTTTGCATTCATGGGAACTTTTAATCACCTGAGAGGAACAGATATCACCAATAACGTACCCCTCGGCCACATTCCCCCCTTCTTTGGGAAAGTATCCATGAGCCATGTTTTCAAACTCAGCAATTCCGGATCCGCAAACTCCGGATCCCTCGGCGACCTCACTAACGAAATATTCATTCATTACAGTGGAAGGAAATACTGGTCAGATATGACTCCGTATGGGGAAGACAATGAGGAAGAAGCTATCTTCGGTGAAGGTTTTCCTGCCTGGTATACACTTAATTTCCGATCACATTACCGGATCAACGAACAATTTGAGATCCAGTTTTCCATAGAGAACATCTTCGACCGGTTCTACAAAACCTTTGCCTCCGGCATTGGTGCCCCCGGCCGCAACTTTATCTTCAGCCTTCGCGTTTCAATCTGATTAGTCAGGGGATTTTCTTATTTTAGTTTCCCAATTAGATTGATCCATGATTGACCCCAAAATCCATGAAAGCTGGAAGGAAAGGCTGGCCGAAGAATTCAGAGAGCCCTACTTTGAAACCCTGAAAAACTTCCTGGTCGCTGAAAAAAACTCCCAGGTAGTTTATCCACCTGGTGACAAGATTTTTGCGGCATTTGACCGGACACCCTTCGACAGGGTAAAAGTGGTTATCCTGGGACAGGACCCCTACCATGGAAAAGGGCAGGCTCATGGACTCTGTTTTTCGGTCCCCCCTGGCATCACATCCCCTCCGTCACTGGTAAATATATTTAAGGAGCTTCACAATGATGTGGGAATGCCCATTCCCAATCATGGGAACCTGGAATCCTGGGCCGACCAGGGAGTGCTGCTTCTCAATGCCACCCTGACAGTGCGGGCCAGCCAGGCAGGTTCACACCAGAATAAAGGCTGGGAGAATTTTACAGATGCAGTCATGCGTAAAGTATCGGAGGAAAGACAGGGAATTGTTTTCATACTCTGGGGACGATATGCCCAGGCCAAGGAATCTCTTATCGACGCCGGCCAGCACCATATCCTGAAGGCCGCCCATCCCTCTCCCTTCTCAGCCCATTCAGGCTTCTTCGGCTGTCACCACTTCTCAAAAACAAACCAACATCTGGAAAACCAGGGACTGGAACCAATAAACTGGTCGCTCAACTAAACTCCTTCATTCACATGGTAAGCTTTGAAACTTATTAGTTTTGTTTTAATAACTTTATAATAGTTTAAGATTAGACTTGATAAATATGCCTTTCGACAAAAAAAAGCCATTCAATAGCCTTCCTCTATTACCACCTGGAAATAATTTCATTGAATCCATTGAGGTATATAAGGCTCTCAGCAGTGCTCGTGCATCGCTTGCTGAACTTAAGGGAAGAAGTCCAATAATCCCAAATCCTAAGATGCTTATTAATACTTTGGTTTTGCAGGAGGCCATGGATAGTTCAGAAATTGAAAATATCGTAACTAGTAGAGATAATTTATTTAGAGCATTCTCCTCCAAGAGTCAAAATGTCAATCCCTTTACCAAAGAGGTTCTTAGATACAGAGAAGCTCTCTGGAAAGCATTTAATGATATACAAAGATTGGGTAAGATTAATCAAGACATTCTGATTGAAATTTTTAGAACAATAACAAAGAAAGACGAAGGGATTCGCGATAGCCAGATTTATATCGGAAATGCTTTTCAGGTTACATATACCCCCCCGGCTCCGGGCAAACCTTTAAATGATAAACTTGTCAATTGGATTAATTATGCAAACGATGAAGATGAATTGGATTCACTGCTGAGAATGGCATTGCTTCATTACCAATTCGAGTCCATTCATCCCTTTAGCGATGGTAACGGCCGATCTGGCAGAATTCTAAATGTGCTTTTAATGGCTCATTATAAGCTTATTGACTTACCTATTTTGTACTTGTCAAAATATATTCTTGAATACAAATCAGAGTATTATAGATTGCTTACTGAGGTTACGGAAAAGAAAAACTGGCTTGGTTGGATTTTATATATGATGAGAGCTGTTGACGAAACAGCAAAATTTACTCTCGCCAAAGTAAATGCTATTTATGATCTATTCAATGAGACGTTGAATATGGTTCGCAAGGATGCTGAAAACATTTACTCATATGAACTAGTTGAAGCTCTTTTTCATCAGCCTTATTGCAAAATCGGAATATTAGTAGATCTCGGTATTGCTTCCAGGAATACAGCTAGTAAATATCTCAACCAATTGACCAGAATGAAAATTTTGGAAAAGCATAAAGAAGGAAATGAGTTTTTATTCTTAAATACTAAACTCTATAGATTACTCTCGCAAAACTAATTTAGCGCGCAAAGATAAACTGTTTTTGTGCATTAGCTTTTGTATTGTGCACAAATTTCAAACATTACTGTGCATTACTAATCATTGATGCACAGGAATTGTGCATAGTATACTGTAAATGCACAAATATATGATTTTATTGTGCATTAATCCTTGCAGTAATAATACATGGAGTGTAAAATTATTCTGGTTTCCTGACCATTGTCAGAAGCATCTTGAATTTTTCTACAGCCTTTACCGCATGCGGAATATTGGCAGGCATGATGATGGAACTCCCCTTCTTGAGAAGATAAGAAAGTCCGGCAATAAAAATCTCAACCTCACCGTCCAGAACCTGGACCAGCGCATCAAAAGGAGCGGTGTGTTCGCTCAGCTCCTGTCCTTTATCGAAGGCAAAAAGCGTGACGTTACCGCCTGCATCCTTTATTACCTGCCTGCTTACTACTGAATTATCGGAGTATTGTACTTCCTTTTCGATCTCCAGGGTTTCGCTCCTGGGAAATTGTTCTGATGTCATAATTTATATAATGTTTGGGGACCGCAGAGGATCCGCCTGTTTATACTGTTTGTCCTGTTTGTCCTGTTAAACCCATTCTTCAGCCAGTACCTGTCCCTGTACACCAACCTGGATGGCCTTTATGGGAACCTTTCGCTGAGCCTGAGATACCGCAGTCTGCACCAATTCCATTAGTCCCCCGCAACAAGGAACCTCCATGATCATAACCGTCAGGGTATTAATCTGGCTCTGATCGATAAGGGCTGTTATCTTTTGCTGATAAACTTCCTGCTGGCTGTCAAGTTTAGGACAGGCTATCACAAGGGATTTGTTACGGAGGTGTTTGGAATGGAAATCCCCCATGGCATAGGCAACACAATCTGCTGCTACCAGCAGGTCAGCTCCCTGGAAATAACCGGCTGCCGGATTGATAAGGTGGAGCTGAACGGGCCACTGCCTCAAAGAAGAAGGCTGTTCCACCGATTCGTTTACAGTCTCTCCTTCCGGCTGAAAAGACATTTCTCTTGAACCCATGCATCCGCATCCTTCATCGCTTTCCATTTTTACAGGAGCAGGGGCGCCTGCAATGCCTGCAGCGGCAGCAACAACGGGAGCAGCAGCTGCGGGACCAGTAAGGCTCTCGCGCTTTCCGTGACCATGTATTTCCTGGATGACTTCTACCGGATTGAAATCCAGCTTTTCCTTGTTGTTCAGCAAAAACTGAACACCCTCTTTCAGAAATGTATGTTCCTGGTGGTCTTTCAGATGTTTCATATGTGCCACAACAACGTTCTTACCCTTCTGTATCATTTCCTTCATAACGGCTACCTCATTGTATGCTTCCGCCTCCCTTTCTTCAATTGTCAGGGCATCCTGGGGACAATGACCTATGCATGCTCCCAGTCCGTCACACATCAAATCTGATATGAGCACTGCCTTCTCATCAATTATCTGCAAAGCCCCTTCATGGCAATTTGGTATACACAGCCCGCAACCGTCACACTTCTCGTTGTCTATTTTAATTATTTCCCTTTTCATGATTATGATATTGTAATTATGGTTAATTAAGATTGTACTTGTTTTCGTATGGCTTTTATTTCACTTATCATCCTGTTCGAATAAAACTCTCTGAACTTTTCGTCAAATTCAGCTGGCAGGTTCCCGAATACACATGTTTCAAAAGGACATTTTTCTTCACTTATTCCGCAGTAATGACTCTCTTTGCGACCCTCGATCAGTTCAATGATCTCTAGCAGGCTAACTTCAGCGGCTTTCCTGCGGATTTCGAAGCCTCCCTTAGGACCGCGACCCGATTGCAGATAGCCGTGCTTAACCAGGGTCTGCATGACTTTTGCAATATGGTTCTTTGAAAAACCTGTTTCTTCAGATAGGCGGTTAACATTCAGAGGGCCCTCCGAATCCGCAACAAGTGCAAGACTGTGGATGGCTATTGATGATGCTTCTGAAATCGATGGCAACCTGTTCATATCTGTATTTAGGTATTTGAGTACCCAAATATAGATATAAAATTAATTCCGGGCAAATTTCGAGAAAAAATAAGGCTTTAGCCCGGATTGGTTCAGGCCTGGCTGAGGACTTGTCAGGCCCTTTTCAGTCTGTATTGTCTGGAGAGATATCGGACCGGAAGCCATGCTGCCAGAAACCCTATTCCCAGCACTGTGAAGAATACCATTACCACATCCTTGATCTGGAACACTACCGGGTAGGCATCAATAATAAAAGAACCCGAACCGGTAAGTTTGATAATCCCATACTCCTGCTGCAGCCATGAGATCAGGGAGCCGAGGATAATTCCAATGAAGGCTCCCGTAAGTGAGATCAACCAGCCCTCTATAAGGAAGATCCTCTTTATCAGTGAGGCGGAGGCACCGAGGCTGTCAAGGGTATCGATATCACCCTGCTTATCAAGGATGAGCATGGTCAGTGAGCCAATAATATTGAATGAGGCAATGATCAGGATAAACGAGAGTATAAAGAAGATGGCCCATTTCTCGGCTTTCATGATCCTGTAAAAAAGTTCATTCTGTTCATTTCTGTTTTTTACCAGGAATCCTGTCCCCAGAATGTCCTGTATCTCCTGCTCGGCGAGAGATTTATCAATTCCTTCCTTGAGACTGATCTCAATGGCGCTTACCTCGGTACTGTACCGAAGGAGTTCTCTTGCAAATTGGAGGGGTACCAACAGGTATCTTGAATTGATCTCCTGTTCAATGCTGAACATGCCGGATGGAAAAATAAACTTGCGGCTGATGGCCTGCTCGGGATTCATGGAAATATTTCCCTGGCGCTTTATTACATATATATTAATAGGATTGAGGAAATTTAGTCCAATTGCCAGGTGGTAGGCCACTCCTATTCCCACTACAGCTTTCGGTCTGTTTTTTTCCCACAATGAATAATCCCCATCCACAATCATACTGTCAATCCCTGTGACGTGATGGAAATTATCGTCCACACCTTTCACCGTAGCTATATGCTGCCTGTCTCCGTAACGTAAAAGGACATTTTCCTCGAGTACCTCAGAATACCAGGCAACCGATGAATGCTTTTCTATTTTTTCGAATGGATACTGGCCGGGATCAAAGGTCTTTCCCTCAACAATGGTAATTCGGATCTCAGGGTCGAAAGAATTATAGAGGGACTTGATTATACTATCAAATCCATTAAACACCGAAAGAATTGTGATCAGGGCCATGGTTCCGACGGCAACCCCTGCAATGGATATTCCCGAAATGATATTGATGGCATTCTGGGATTTCTTCGCCAGCAGGTATCTTCTCGCTATATAAAATGGCAGGTTCATTGAATGGGTACAGTCTATTTCACGGCTTTCACAATCAGTCCGGTGCCGGTTTTGTGTTTCAGCGATACGTCAAGGAAATTCAGGACCAGGCTGAATGGGAATGTTATAAGATAATAAAAAGGCAGCAGGAGATAGAATATTTTACCTGTATTCAGCATCACGATGGGGTATTTCATTGAAAGTCTCCATGAGATCTTTCCGGGCCATCCATAGGAATACTTTGGATAGACCTCTGAAAATCCTGCAGAACGGAGTTTTTCTTCAATTTCCCCGATGTTGTATCCATCCCTGACATGTTCTTCGATAAAGGAATCATCGTGATCGTCATGCACATCCGATCCGCCCTGGTCAGAAGGAGTGGAGATCAGCAGGACGCCTCCTTTTTTCATTGAGAAAACATAGTTTTTGAAAACCTGCACATCTTCAAGAATATGTTCCATCACATCAACACAAAGTACAACGCTGTATTTTTCTTCTTCCCTGAATTTTGTCAGATCGCCGATTTCAAAATGCACCTGTTCTCCTCGTCCGGTCTTTTCAAAGAACCGGTTGCAATCATCAATTTGCTCCTCCTTAACATCCACCCCTTTTATTATCCAGTCACGTGACAGGCCAGACATAAACCAGCTGTACTGTCCGAACCCGGAACCGGCATCCAGTACATCTGCTGTGCGACCAATAATCCGCCGGGTTTTCCTGAGTTCCCGTTTAATATGCCATGCCCTGAGCAGCAGCAGGTCAAGCAATTTGTAAAACAGTTTGCGAAGGAACGGCTTGCGGTTAAAAATTTCGCCGAGGCCTTTCTTTATGGGATCATATTTCATTTAAAACTTCTTGGGTAATCATCCAATGCTTTCGGCCACTTTCAATGGCATCGAGCTGCACCGGATGGTCTTCTATTCATTAAGTAATCTGTCAATATTATCTATATAATCAAGGGAATCATCGAGGAAAAAATTCAGTTCCGGTACCCCGCGCAACTGGTGCCGTATCCTGTTGCCAAGTTCATAACGAATATGTGATACTTTATCCTCCATGATATTTTCAAAATCCTCTTTTAAAAGGGCTGGAAAAATGCTGAGATGTATCCTTGCCTTTCCCAGGTCAGAAGAAATCTCCACCCTTGTAACGGTGGTCAGTTTCCCGGAAAACATACCGCTTCCTTCCCGCTGGAAGATTTCTCCCAGTTCCTTTTGCAGCAGCCTGGATACTTTATTTTGTCTTTTAGATGCCATGGCCAGGATTATTTGTTAATGACTTTAGGCACTTTGAAAAACCTGCCCGTTTTCCCGGGGGCATTCAGCATGGCCTCATCATGAGTTATGGAATTCACGGCTTTGTCCTCCCTGAGTACATTTTTATTATCCGAGAGGTAGATCAGAGGTTCAACATCTTCCGTGTCCAGCTCCTTCAGTTTTTCCACAAAAGTAAGGATCTGTTCGAGATCCTGGCGGATCTTTTCCTTCTCCTCATCACCGAATTCCAGGCTGGCCAGTCCGGAAATCTTCTCTATCATCTTATCATCAATCTTCATGTCCTGATATTCAGAACCGTAAAATTAATAAAATCCACCATTATCTGCTTTCAGGCCCTAAAGCTTTGCATCGAAAAATAGCCTGCCCCATAATCAATTGGTAATTTTTGGCACGACATTTGCAATTGAATAAGTGACAGTTTAACCAACATATACCCGATAGAAGTTTTCGGGGCAACCGGGTCCACAGACCCGGTTTTTTTATGCCTGTCTGACTAGCTAGAACGGGCGGAATCCGATGATCTCGCGTACTTCTTTCAGGGTTTTTGAGGCCGAGGCGCGGGCTTTTTCCCTTCCAAGTGCGACAGCTTTCCGGATGTAGGCATCGTCTGCCAGTATCTCGTTTATCTTTTCGCGCAGGGGGGTTGTAACCATAATAATATCCTCAGCCAGTTGTTTTTTCATGTCTCCGTAGCGGATCTGGCAGGTATTGTACTGTTCCTTGAAATGGCTGACAGTATCTTTGGTTGAAACAATATCCATCAGGGTAAAGAGGTTGGCGATGGGTTCGGTCATTTCCTGGTTTTCTTTCGTGGGACCGGCATCCGTCACCGCCCGCATTACTTTTTTGCGTATCGCCTCGGGCTCATCAACAAGATAGATCCCATTACCTGAAGTTTTACCCATCTTTCCCTGTCCGTCGAGTCCGGGCACTTTCAAAAGGGCCTTCCCGAAATTAAATGGTTCCGGCATATGGAAATATTCTACCCCGTACATGCTGTTGAAACGCTTGGCAAACTTACGGGTCATCTCCAGGTTCTGCTCCTGGTCTTTTCCTACGGGAACCTTATGTGCACGGTGGATTATAATATCCGCAGCCATTAATACAGGATAAGTCAGGAGTCCCGCATTAACATTTTCCGGCTGTGTGCGGATCTTGTCCTTAAACGTGGTAGTCCGCTCCAGCTCGCCCATATAGGCATTCATATTCAAAAGGAGATAAAGCTCGGATATTTCGGGCACATCGCTCTGAACGTAGAGGGTGGACTGTTCGGGGTCTATTCCCGCGGCGAGGTACTCTGCGAGGACGGCCCTGACATTGGCATGCAGGTCACCGGGCTTGGGATAGGTCGTAAGTGAATGCAGATCAGCCACAAAGAAGTAGCAATTATAGTCCTTTTGCATTTTTACGAAATTGGTAACTGCACCAAAATAGTTACCAAGGTGAAGGTTCCCTGTTGAGCGTATGCCGCTTAATACTGTTTCCATAATATCGTTTTTATCAAATCGCTTACAAAACTATATAAAATGTACGTCAAATAATGAATCGGGCGTAGATAAAAACGCGTGATTTCACCTGCAAAAGCCAGGTGGTATACCGTTCCCTTGCAACCATTATTGTTGTATAATTGTCTATTCAACAGTGAATTATATAGCGTTGGCGATTGTTGAAAAAAAAGATGATCAATATCAGCAATATTGGATATCTTTTATCACTGATTGTAAACTGGTTATATTCAGTTTATTGCAGTAACTTTAAT
>SDBV01002651.1_pt1 | contig 26695 bp, 30 predicted proteins | sample 2277081 | NCBI WGS metagenome assembly SDBV01 (sample SAMN10402039, study PRJNA504765) | marine sediment metagenome | isolation source: marine sediment core GS10_PC15, 223 cmbsf | place: Arctic Ocean: Southern Knipovich Ridge | collected 2010 | reverse complement strand
CTCGCCCGCTGGGCGGTCGATCTCGCCTCAATCAGGCCACGCGTCGTCGCCGACAAGTGCACCGCCTGCGCCGAGTGCGTCACCGCTTGTCCTGTCGAGGCAATCGTGATTGACGGCGACGTCGCCAGAATAGACGATGACGCCTGCCTCGAGTGCCTCTGCTGCTCCGAAGTCTGCCGTTACGACGCCATCGCCGCCCGGCGCTCGGCGACAACAGTCGTCGCCAACCTGATTGGCGGCAGCATGAAGAGCTTGAAGAGGCCCTAGTCGCCGACGCTGACGACTTTGTAGTGGCGCTTGCCCGCCGGAGCGGTCACCTCAATTGTCTCACCGGCCGTCTTGCCGATCAGGGCACGGCCGATTGGCGATTCACCCGAGATCCTGCCGTTGGCAGCGTCAACTTCATTAGGACCGACGATCGTGTAGCGTATCTCACGTCCCGATGATTCGTCCACGACGACAACCGAGTCACCGACGGCGACGACGTGGCTGCGAGTGCGGCTTTCGTCGATGATGACCGCCGTCGCCAGGATTTCCTCGAGTTCCTTGACCCTGCCCTCGAGATGGCCGCGCTGCTCTCGGGCGGCGTGCAGAGGGGCGTTCTCTTTGAAATCCTTATCAGCCGCGGCGTTGCGGATGTCCTCGATGAGCTTGGGTCGTTTCGAGATGAGTTCCGCCAACTCCGCCTGCAGATCGTCGTAGCCCTGTCTCGTCAGCGTCACCGTCTCCTGCTCACGGCGGCGTTCTTTGCGGACGCCTCCGGCCCGAGTCTGTCTCGCCTTGAGGTGAGTCGCCAGGTTCGTCCGGCTCAGTCCCGTCTTCTTAGCCCAGGCCAGGAACGCCCGGATGACGGCCATCTTGCCGACGAAGTCGGCGTCCGCCTGCGACAGGTGCTCGGCGTAGTTGCCAATCTGCGGCGGCGCCAACCTATCGAACGTCTCGTCGGCGCCGAACCAACGGACGAAACGCAACACCTCCTGCTGCCCGGCGGCGCGTTTCTCCGCCGCCAGTCCGGCGAGAAACTGCTCCGCCGCCCCACCTAACCGAAGTTCGCTGCTACTGGTCAATTGGGAACACCTCCAATCATGCCGACTTACGGTCGGGACTACTTCCCGGCAGCGGGCAATCGCCTTCTCAGGTAGGCCGGCAGACTGACCTCCACCATGGCGCGAAAGAAGGCCGGGTTGGCGACGACGCGCGAGACAACGCCGCCATGCCAGTCGAAGATGAGGTCCTCGGCATCGAGTAGGTCATCGAGGATGCCGCTCGTCTCGACGACCCTGAACATCTTGTCGATCTGGCGGTCGTCCATCCGCTCGAAGAACCGGCGACCCCAGTAGCCGGTGCGCAACTCCCAACCGAGCCGGTGCTTCCAGTCGCGCTCGTAGCCGGCCAATGACTTCGCCGAGAGGTCATCGGTTGTCAGGGCGCGGTCGAGGTGCCCGGCGGCGATGCTGGCGCAGAGCAAGCCGTAGTAAACGCCGCCTCCGGTGGTCGGCTTCACCTGCCCGGCAGCCGTGCCGACAACGAGCAGGCGATCGCGATAGGTCCGACGCAACGGCTTCAGCGGGATTCCCCAGTGCAGTGGCTCCGACCGGGATTCGCCGATCTTCCCCTGAGCGCGCAGCGACGCTACCAGTTTCTCCAGGTAGTCGCCCGGGCTGCGCCGCGACAGCATTCCCACCAGGGCGATGCCGGGGGTTGTTGGCGCCAGCCAGGCAAAGAAGCCGGGGGCGACCTCGTTGCCGGTGAATACCTCGACTTCCTCGCTGTTCGGAGCGACGACCTCGACCTGAGCCCCCATCACCGAGTCCGATGGTTTGCCCAACCCCAGCGCCTCGGTGAATCCCGGATTGAAGCCGGTGGCGACGACGGCAACCCGCGCCTCGAAAGTTACCGGTCCGTCGTCACCAACGGCGCTGACGGTGACGCCGCTGGGGGTGGTATCAATCCCGGTGACGCGTGTGCCCAGCTTGAAATCGGCGCCGCGGTCACGGGCGCGATCGACCAGCGACACGTTGAGGGCGACCCGGTCGACGATTACCGCCTGCTCGGTGGGGCGCAGCAGCTTGAGTTTCCTGCCGGACGGCGAGTGCAGCGTCGCGCCACGGAGCCATCGTGAGATGACCTGATCGGCAATGGCAAACGAGCCAACGCACTCGAGACCGATGATACCGGTGCAGCAGACCGGTTCGGTGGGAGTGCTCTTGCCGTCAAGGACGAGCACCGAGTGACCGGCATCGGCCATCATCCCGGCTACCTGGGAGCCAGCCGGTCCGGCCCCGATGACAATGGCATCGACCAATAGGTTCCTCCGGTCGGATCGTGACGAGACGGCCCGCCCAACAGCTTACCACCCAACCGGCCCGGTAGGCCAGCGGCTACTCGCCGCTCCACTCCGGCTCACGCTTCTCCACCCAGGCACGCGGGCCTTCGGCAGTGTCCGGTGAGGTCGAGTTGATCAACATCGCCATCTCGGCCATCTCGAGGTTGATGTTGCGGAAGAGGTCGATGCCGCGCCAGACGAGTCGCTTGGCGAACTGAGTGGCGACCGGCGCCTGGGTGAACGGACGGACGAACTCCCGCGTCCGCGCCATCAGGTCATCGTTGGTGAAAACGGTGCTGACATAGCCGATGCGGAGCGCCTCGTCGGCATCGATCATTCGCCCCGACCAGATCAGTTCCAGCGCCTTGGCGATACCGAGGATCCGTGGCAGGAAGTAGCAGCCGGCGTCGCCGGGCAGCAGGCCGACGCGCACGTAGTTCATCCCCACCTTGGCCTTGTCCGACATGACGCGGATATCAGCCATGCTGGCCATGTCCATTCCGGCGCCGGCGGCCGGCCCGTTGATCGCGGCGATGTAGGGCTTGTCCAGCGTCTCCAGCGCCCGCGGAACACGGTGCACGCCGAGCTTCATGTAGTTGCGCCTGAGATAGAGCGGCTGCGGGGTTTCCCCACCGGCGGCCGCCTTGACGTTCATGCCGGAGCAGAAACCGCGTCCGGCACCGGTGACGATCAGCACGCGGACATCTTTGTCCTGTTTGGCGGCCTCAATGGCGTCAACCCATTCGGACAGCATTGTCTCGGTGAAGGCATTGAGCGTTTCGGGCCGGTTGAGCGTTATTGTCGCGATCTTGTCCTCGACATCATAGAGAATCTCCTGGTACGGCATCTCGATCTTCCTCCAGACCAGCGGTGCCGAAATACTAAGACCTCTAGCCGAGCAGTGTCAAGGCACGACGGCTTGTTTGACAAAACCCGGCATCGCGACTAGAGTGTCCCTTACCGCCGAAGTCCGGAAAGCGCGCCGGGCACGAAGACAGGAGAACCGAACACGCTATGAAGGACATCGTCAAGGTCGCCGCCGCCCAGATCAACCCCAAACTGATGGAGAACGCCGACAACCTGGCCAAGATGCTGGAACGAACCAGGGAAGCGGCCGCCACCGGCGCCGACCTCATCGTCTTCCCTGAGTGCGCCCTGACCGGCTACGTCTTTCACAGCCGGGAGGAAGCTTTGCCCTACGCCGAGACCGTCCCCGGACCGGCCACAGGGGTCGCCGCCGGGTTGTGCCGCGACCTGGGGGTGCACGTCATCTTCGGCCTGCTCGAAGCGGACGGCGTCAACCTCTACAACGCTGCGGTGCTGATCGGCCCCGAGGGACTGGTCGGCGGCTACCGAAAGAACCACCTGCCCTACCTGGGAGTCGACCGCTTCGTCGACCCAGGCAACCGGCCTTTCCGTGTCCACGAGACGCCGGTAGGCAACATCGGAATGCATATCTGCTACGACTGCAATTTTCCAGAGAGCGCCCGGGCGATGACCCTGCAGGGCGCCGACATCCTCGCCCTACCGACCAACTGGCCAACCGGCCGCGGGCACATCTCCCGGTACGTGATCAACACCCGCGCCCTGGAGAACAAGGTGCACGTCGTCGCCGTCGACCGCGTCGGTGTCGAGCGAGGAGTACGGTTTCTCGGGCGAAGCAAGATCGCCAACGCCTGGGGTGACACGCAGGCCACCGGCAGCGCCCGGCGCGAGGAAATCCTCTACGCTGATCTCAGTCTGAATGAGGCGAGGCGCAAGCACATCGTCGTCATACCGGGCGAGTTCGAGGTCGACTACATCCGTGACCGCCGGCCGGAGATGTATGGCGACATCACTGCCGCCAAGACCGCGAATACCGCCGACTGACGCCGGGATCGGCTACCTTCCCTTCCAGTTCGGCGGACGCTTCTCGGAGAAGGCCAGCGGCCCCTCGACAAAGTCCTCCGAGGCCTGCATCTGCTGGCTAAGAGGGAAGCTCTCGTTCATCGCCGCGTCGAGCGACATGTCGAGCCCCTTCATGGCGCCTTCCTTCGTCGAGCGCACCGACAGCGGCGCGCAACGAAGGATGTCGGCCGCCCAGCTTTCGGCAGTGGTCATCAGGTCGGCCAGCGGGACGACTTCGTTGGCGATGCCAATGCGATAAGCCTCCTGGGCGGTAATGTGGCGGCCGGTCAGCAGCATGCCCATGGCAATCTTGAGCGGTATCTGTCGCGGCAGACGGTGCATACCCCCGGCGCCGGCGCTGAGGCCGACAGTCGGCTCGGGGAGGCCGAAGCGAGCGTGGTCGGCGGCGATGATGATGTCGCACGCCAGGGCGATCTCGAAACCGCCGCCGAGGGCGTAGCCGTTGACGGCGGCAATGATCGGCTTGTAGCACTCGAAGCGGTTGGTGATGCCGGCAAAGCCGCCCTCCGGCCTCGGACTCGTCACCATCGGTCGGTCGGTAGCGGCGGCGCCCTCCGCCTGATACCTAAGGTCGTTGCCCGCCGAGAACGCCTTTTCACCGGCGCCGGTGATGATGGCAACCCACATCTCGGGATCATCGCGGAAATCGCCGAAGACCTCAGCGAACTCGAGGTGGGCGGGCGGATGAAGCGCGTTCATTCGCTCGGGACGGTTGATGGTGACGTAAGCGATGCGCTCCTTCTTCTCGTACTTCAGAAACTCGTAGGCCATGATAACTCCTCTTCCTGTCCTTCCTTCCCTTTCGCTTCAGGCAAAACCGGGATGGCATTACTATAGAATGCGAGGCTGTCGCCGTCAACAAGAAGAACCCCGAGAAGAACTGGCGGTGTGCTATAATTGCGAGCGCCATGGACAAATTAATCGCCGGTGCGTCCGGCCTGGGGCTGACCCTCAGCGCGGCACAGTGTGATCTGTTCGAGACCTACTACCTCGAGCTGACCGACTGGAACCGGCGCGCCAACCTGACAACGATCACGCAGTACGAGGACGTCCAGGTCAACCATTTCCTCGACGCGCTGACGGTGGCCCTCGTCTGGCGGCCGGCGTCAGACACGCCGAACGTGATCGACGTCGGCAGCGGCGGCGGTGTCCCCGGAGTCCCGCTGCGGATCGTCTTCCCCGAGATCCGGCTGACGCTGCTCGAGGCCACCGCCAAGAAGGCCGCCTTTCTGCGTCACCTCACCGAACGGCTCGAGTTGGACGACGTCGAGACGGTTGTCGGGCGGGCCGAGCAGATCGCCCACGACGAACGCTTCCGTGGGGGCTTCGACCTGGTACTGGCCCGCGGCATCGCCCCGATGCCAGCACTGGCGGAACTGACGCTGCCCTTCGCCGCCACCGGCGGGATTGTCGTCGCCCACAAGAAAGGGGACATCGGCGAGGAGACGCGGCAGGCTGACGGCGCCATTCAGATGATGGGTGGTCGTCTGCGCGAGATCAGGGCAGTCGAGCTGCCCGAGTTCACCGACAACCGCTGCCTGGTAGTTATTGAGAAGGTGGCGGCGACGCCGGCGAAATACCCCCGCCGTCCTGGAATACCGGCGAAGAGGCCGCTGGTGGGCTGAAGGCAGCCAGCGGCGGCCTCGATCTTGTTGCCAAAGCAGACTCTCGGTAGTAGAATACACGTGTGGCTCTAACGAGGCCGCAAGCACCCGAGGAGGCACCATGGAAACGGGAACCTGGAAGGTCAAGACCGGTCTGGCACAAATGCTCAAGGGCGGGGTCATCATGGACGTCGTCACTGCGGAGCACGCCAGGATCGCCGAAACCGCCGGCGCCTGCGCCGTCATGGCCCTGGAAAGGGTGCCCTCCGACATTCGTGCCGACGGTGGCGTCGCCCGCATGTCCGACCCGACGGTGATCGAGGCAATCATCAACACGGTCTCGATCCCGGTGATGGCCAAGTGCCGCATCGGCCACTTCGTCGAGGCCCAGGTACTGGAATCGATGGGGGTCGACTACATCGACGAGTCCGAAGTACTGACCCCGGCCGATGAGTCCCATCACGTCTGGAAGCACGATTTCAAGGTCCCGTTCGTCTGCGGCTGTCGCGACCTCGGAGAAGCGCTGCGGCGCATCGGCGAAGGGGCGGCCATGATCCGCACCAAGGGCGAGGCCGGCACCGGCAACATTGTCGAGGCGGTGCGCCACATGCGAACCGTCCACGACAGCATCCGCAAGCTGGCAAACATGCCGGAAGACGAGTTGATGGCCGAGGCCAAGGAACTGGGTGCGCCGTTCGAACTGGTCAAGGAAGTTCACGACAGCGGCAAGCTACCGGTGGTCAATTTCGCCGCCGGCGGCATCGCCACTCCAGCCGACGCCGCCCTGATGATGCAGCTCGGCGCCGACGGCGTCTTCGTCGGCTCCGGCATCTTCAAGTCGAGCAACCCCCAGATAATGGCTGAGGCGATCGTCAAGGCGACGACCCACTACCAGGACGCGGCGATCATCGCCGAAGTCTCCAGGGACCTCGGCGACGCCATGCCGGGGCTGGACATCAAGCAGATCAAGCCGGAGGAGCTGCTGGCGCAGCGAGGATGGTAGTATGAGAGTCGGTGTCCTTGCCCTGCAAGGAGCCTTCGCCGAGCACATCGCCGTCCTCACTCAACTGGATACCGAAGCCGTGCCGGTGCGTCTCCCCGGCCAACTGGCCGGGCTTGACGGCCTCGTCATTCCCGGTGGTGAAAGCACCACCATCACCAATCTGATGCTGAGCTATGATTTCCGCGAGGAGATTGGCCGGCTGGCCGCCTCGGGGCTGCCGGTCTTCGGCACCTGCGCCGGGATGGTACTCCTCGCCAAAGAGGTGATCGGCAACAGCTTCAAACCGGTGGCGGCGATGGGGATTTCGGTGCGTCGCAACGCCTTCGGCCGGCAGTTGGAGAGTTTCGAGAGCGATATCGCGATCCCCGCCCTCGGCGAAACGCCGTTTCCCGGAGTCTTCATCCGCGCTCCGATTATCGAGCGTGCCGACGACGACGTCGAGGTGATCGCCCGACTGCCCGACGGAACGATGGTCGCTGCGCGGCAAGGCAAGCTCATCGCCTGCGCCTTTCACCCCGAACTCACCGATGACCGTCGCTTCCACGAGTACTTCCTGAACATCGCCGCCAGCCGGCGCTAGCTCCGGAACGGGAGGGCAACCGTGGACAAGGTAATCACCGACGACCTCGACGCCCTGCTTGACGTGCTGCCGCCCAATATCAGGAGGACGCTGGCCGACGCCGGCGACCGCAGAGAACTGCTCGAAGTGGTGCTCGACCTCGGCCGACCGCCGGAGGCACGATTCGCCCAGCAGGAAGTCACCCTCGACCCGCAGGAAATCACCGAACAGGACATCGAGTACCTGACGACCCGGATCGGCAGCTTCGGTGACGACAACCGGGCGGGAATCGAGCGCACCCTGCACCGCATCTCGGCAATCCGCAACCGCAAGGGACGGATCGTCGGCCTCACCTGCCGCGTCGGCCGGGCCGTCTACGGCACGATCCGCATCATCGAGGACCTGGTGCAGTCAGGCAAGAGTATCCTCCTGCTGGGACGTCCCGGAGTCGGCAAGACGACGATGCTGCGCGAGGTCGCCCGGGTGCTGGCCGATGACCTGGGCAAGCGGGTGATAATCGTCGATACCTCCAACGAGATCGCCGGCGACGGCGACATCCCACACCCGGCGATCGGGCGCGCCCGGCGGATGCAGGTGGCGACTCCCGAGAAGCAGCACGCAGTCATGATCGAGGCGGTCGAGAACCACATGCCGGAGGTTATCGTCATCGACGAAATCGGTACCGCCCTCGAGGCCCAGGCGGCCCGGACAATCGCCGAGCGCGGCGTGCAACTGGTCGCCACCGCCCACGGCAACACCCTCGAAAACCTGATGATGAACCCGACGCTGTCCGACCTCATCGGCGGGATTCAGTCGGTCACCCTGGGTGACGACGAAGCCCGCCGGCGCGGCACCCGGAAATCGATCCTGGAACGGATGTCGGCGCCGACCTTTGAGATACTGGTCGAGATACAGGGCTGGGACCGGGTGGCGATTCGCCCCGATGTCGGCGAGGCCGTCGACGCCCTCCTGCGCGGCCAGCCGCCGGCCACCGAGGTCCGCTATCCTGACGAGAACGGCGAGGTCAAGATCGAGCGCGTCGTCCCCGAGGTCACCGAGCGCCGCGGCCCAATGTCACCGCCGGCGATCCGCAAGAACGGCCAGCACCGGTTGTTCCTCTTCGGTGTCAACCGGGGACGGATGGACCAGGTCGCCGACGACATGGGCGTCAAGCTGGACCTGGTCGACACCATCGAGGAAGCTACCTTGCTGGTAACCTCGAAGAAGTACTACCGGCAGAAGCCGAAGAAGGTCAAGGAGGCCGAGGCCTCCAATCTACCGATATTCGTCCTCAGGGGCAACACCCTGCCCCAGATACGACAATTGCTCAACACCGTCTACCCGACCGAAATCCGACGACCGGACGCCAGCTTCGAGCAGGCACTCAAGGAGGCCGAGGAGGCGGTAGACCGGATTAAGGATGGCAACGAGACGGTCGAGCTGAGCCCGCAGAGCGCCTACATCCGGCGGTTGCAGCACCTGATCGCCGACCGCAACGCCCTGGCCTCGCAGAGCACCGGAAAGGACCCCAACCGCCGCGTACGGATTTACCAGGAGTAGAAGGATGCCGGTCGTTGACACGCTGAGATGACCCCACCCAAGACAGTGAACCCCACCGACCGCCTCGCCAGCGAACAGGGCGCCGTCGTCAAGGACTGGGGCGGCAGGCTGCCGGTAGCCCTCGTCTATCCCAACTCCTACTACCTCGGCATGTCCAACCTCGGCGTCCACGCCATCTACCGCCTGCTCAATGACTATCCGAGCGTCGTTTGCGAAAGGGTCTTCTGGGAACGCGGCCAGGCAGTTCCGCCAGCCAGTATCGAGTCCGGTCGGCCATTGTCCGACTTCGCGGCGGTGGCTTTCTCGGTGACCTACGAACTGGACTACTTCAACGTCGTCAAGATTCTGCGGGCGAGCGGCATCCCGCTCCGGGCCGAGGAACGCGACGCCAGCCACCCGCTCATCATCGCCGGAGGCGCCTGTATCACTGCCAACCCGATGCCGCTGGCGCCATTCTTCGACTGCCTCGCCATCGGGGAGGCGGAGCCGATACTGCCCCAGCTGGTCTCCCTGATCGCCGACGGCATTGGCGGCGACCGCCAGGAATTACTCGAGGCGCTCTCCCGAGCGCCGGGTATCTTCGTGCCGGGGCAAGACAAGGCCAACCGAGTGACGCGACAGTGGACCGTCGACCTCGACACCTTCCCGGTTACGTCAACGGTGCTCACCAGGGACACCGAGTTGGGCAACCTGTTCCTCATCGAGGTGGAGCGGGGCTGCAACTGGAGTTGCCGTTTCTGCCTGGTCAGCGGCGTTTACCGTCCGGCGCGGCTCCGCTCGGTGGAGCGGCTGGTCACCGAGGCGGAACGGGGGCTCCGGTACCGGAAACGCATAGGCCTGGTCGGGCCAGCGGTGACCGACCACCCCCAGATCGAGGAGTTGATCGGACGCCTGCGCGACCTCGGCGCCGAGCTTTCGATAAGCTCGCTGCGGGTCAAACCTATCTCGCCGTCGGTAATCGAGGCGGTCGTCAAGAGCGGCACGCGAACGATTGCCCTGGCACCGGAGGCCGGTTCGGAACGACTGCGCCGCCTCATCAAGAAGAACATCACCGAAGATGATATTCTTGCCGCAGTCGGCACGGTGGCCGAACAGGGAGTGCGGCAACTGAAGCTCTATTTCATGATCGGGTTGCCCTCGGAGACGATGGCGGATGTCCGAGAGATCGCGCGGCTGGCGCTCGCCTGCAAAGCTGTTCTCGACCGGCGGCGCGGCGGTGGCCGGGTGACGCTGACCGTCTCACCGTTCGTCCCTAAGGCGAACACCCCCTTCCAGTGGCTCGGCATGGCGCCGCTGCCCGTACTCGAAAGCCGCCTCGCCGCGCTCAAGGGCCGGCTCCAGCCGAAGGGCATTCCGGTGAAGAGCGATAGCCTCGCCTGGAGTTTCGTCCAAGGCAGCCTCGCCCGTGGTGACACGTCACTGGCCGAGGCTCTGGCCGGCATCGAGACGGTGTCGCTGTCCGGCTGGCGACGGGCCCTCGCCTCCCACGGAATCGACGCCGCCAACTACGCCGAGGCGACCTGGCCCAGAGAGACGGCGCTGCCCTGGGACGTGATTGACTCCGGCACCACCGGGGAACACCTCGGCCACGAGCTTGACCGAGCTCTGGCCGACGCCGACGCTTGACAGACATACCGGGCAGGTCTATCCTGAATGCCAACCCGAAACCAGGCGGGGGGAGAAACAGGAGCGCCGGACGGCTCTGCCGACCCGGCACGAGGAGGGAGGCCCATGTTTGGGTACTTCAGGGTTCTTTCGGCGATACCCGGCTTCTTCATCAGTTCAGCCATTCTGATGGGGCTCTCCAGGGCGGTCGGCCCGAAGCTGGATATGGAGAACTTCAGCTACACCACGGCGATGCTGGTGACGATCACCGTCTGGCTGACGGTGGCACCACTGGTGGCCGCCGGACGCAAGTGGGGGAAGAAGTAGCGCCGGATAGCGGGCGGCACTCTCGATCGGTGACAGTTTCCGCTCGACATCGTATCAACAGCAGGAACCAATCAACGATGGGAGAAGATCAAGTGAGAACAATAACACCACGGCTACTGGCCCTGGCAATGGTGCTTGCACTGCTGGCAGCCGTCGGCTGCACATCGGACAGCGTCGAGCCCGAACCGGAGATCGTCGGCCCCGAAGGCGAATGGGTACTGGAATCCTACGGCGATGCCAAAGCACCACCGGCCAGCGTGACCGCCACTGCCGAGTTCGTGGATGGCACCGTCTCCGGCTCCGTCTGCAACAGCTACTCCGGCTCCTACGAGACCGACGGCTCAGAGATGACGATTGGCCCGGTGGCCGCCACCGAGATGTGGTGCGAGTCCCCCGAGGGGGCGATGGACTTGGAGCAAGCGTTCCTGGCCGCCATCAGCACCGCCGAGACTTTTGAGGTTACGGACGGAGAACTGCGGATAGACTACCCCGGCGGCGTGCTTACCTTCTCCGCCCGCTAGGCCCTGCCGGCGCAGTCAACCGCGTTCTGAAAGATGCGGAAGCCGTCTCCAGTATCGGACCCGCTGCGGCGGGTCCACTGGGGATGCTGCGTGCGCCGGATGAAGCGCTCCGGGTGCGGCATCAGCGCGAAGACGCGCCCGGTATCGTCGCAAACGCCGGCGATGTCAAGGTCGGAGCCGTTGGGGTTATGCGGGAAACCGGCCCCGCGGTTGCCCTGCTCGTCGGTGTAGAAGAGCACCGTGTTTCCCTCCGGCAGAGCGTCACCGCCGATGATCACCTTGCCCTCGGCGTGGGCCACCGGCAAGGCCATCCGCTCGATTCCCTTGGTGAAGACGCAGTGGCTGTCTGGGTTAACGGCCAGGTTCACCCAGCGGCACTCGAAGCGCGCCGAGTCATTATCCATGAGTGTGAAAGGCTGGACGCTCTCTGCCGAAGGGCCGGAGAAGATGCCCGATTTCACCAGCGTCTGGAAGCCGTTGCAGATGCCGAGAATCAGTCCACCGCCGTCGATGAAACGGCGCACTTCGTCGCCGAGCCGAAGCCGCAACTCGTTGGCAAGCACCTTTCCCGCGGAGATGTCGTCGCCATACGAGAAGCCGCCGGGGAGGGCCAGTATCTGGTAGTCCGCCAGACGCTCGTCGCCGCCGACGAGGCGGTTGACGTGAGCTGTGGTGGTTGCCGCCCCCGCCTGCTCAAAGGCAAAGGCGGTTTCGACATCACAGTTGGTGCCGGGAGCCCGCAGTAACAGAACCCGTACCTTGCTCACGTCTTCCCCCTACCAGCGCATCGGTCGCTGCCAGGCCTCCTTCAACTCAGCAATCGGACGGCTGACGACGCTGCCGCCGGCGTCACCCAGGACTTCCAAGCGACCGCTGTCGTTGACTTCGCCGACGACGGCCCAAGCGACATCGCCCAGCACTTCCCCGAACTCCTGCCGGTTGTCCGGTGCAACCTCGACAAGGAAGCGACCGTTGGACTCGGAGAACAGAATGAAGTCGTCCCGACCGACCGGCTCGCCGAGCGGTACTTCACTGAGGCGAACGGTTGCCCCCAGTCCACCGGCGAAGGCCATTTCGGCAACGGCCACCCCAATGCCGCCGTCGCTGCAATCGTGGCAGGCCAGGACAAGGCCCTTTGCCGTCGCCTGACTGAGTCGCTCCATGACTTTCTTCGAGCGGTGGGGATCGACCTTGGGCACGGTGTTGCCGATCAGGTCATGAGCAGCAAGATATTCGGAACCGCCGAGTTCATTGAAGGTCGCCCCGACGGCGTACATGAGGCTGCCGGGGCGCTTGAGATCCATCGAGATGGCGCGGTTGACATCGGCCATGATAGCCATCGCCGAGATAAGCAGGGTGTGCGGAATGGGGTCGGGTTTGCCGCCGGACTCGAATTCGTTATTGAGGCTGTCCTTGCCGGAGATGAACGGGGTCTCGTAGACAAGGGCCATGTCATGGCAGGCCTGCGCGGCACGGACGAGGGCGCCCATCATCTCCGGGCGCCGGGTGTCACCCCAGCAGAAATTGTCCAGCAGGGCAACCTGGCTGAGGTCGCCGCCGACGGCGATGACCTGACGCAACGCCTCGTCGATTGCCGATGCCGCCATCCAGTAGGGGTCGATGTCCCCGTAGCGCGGATTGACACCGTTGGCGACGATGACGCCCCGGTCTGAGCCCAGCAGCGGCCGGACAATGGCGGCGTCACCCGGCCCGTCACAGTTCTCGCCGACCAGCGACTTGAGGACGCTGCCGCCCTGTACTTCGTGATCGTACTGGCGGATGACCCATTCCTTGCTGCAGACGTTCCACGCGCCCAGGATTCGAAGTAAGTCAGGGCCAAGGTCGGCCGGTGACGCGAAGTCCGGCTCCTCCCGAATGTCTGTCGTCCAGGCGGCTTCAACTTCCATCTGCGGCCGCCCGTCGTGGAGAAACTCCATGGCGAGGTCAGCTACCTCTTGCCCGCAGTAGTCCAGCTTCAAATGGCGGTCTTCGGTGAACTCGCCGATGACGGCGGCTTCAACGTCCTCGCTGGCGAAAAGGGCCATCAGTTCGTCGAGGCATTCGGGGGGTACCGCGATCAACATCCGTTCCTGTGATTCGGAGACCCATATCTCGGCGTAGGTCAAACCGGCGTACTTCAACGGTACCTTGTCCAGGTCGACGCGAACACCGGTCTCCTCGGCCATCTCGCCGACCGCCGAAGACAGGCCGCCGCCGCCGCAGTCGGTAATCCGCCGGTAGAGCCGGCGGTCCCTCGCCTGGAGGAGCACGTCTATCACCTTCTTTTCGACAATCGGGTTGCCGATCTGGACCGAAGTGAAGGACTCGGCGCTAGACTCTTCGGTAAGCTGCTCAGAAGCGAAGGTAACCCCATGGATGCCGTCGCGTCCGGTCCGGCCACCGACGACGACCACCAAATCCCCCGTCTGCTGCCGACCCGGCTGTGCCAGCTCACGCGGCATCAGTCCCATCGTGCCGCAGAATACGAGTGGATTGGCAACGTACCGAGGGTCAAAGAGTATCGCCCCGTTGAGCGTCGGGATGCCGAGGCGGTTGCCGTAGTCGGCGACGCCGGCGCGCACACCCTTGAAGATGCGCCGCGGGTGAAGGACGCCTTTCGGCAACTCCTCGTAGGGCAAGTCCGGCGGGGCGAAACAGAAGACGTCGGTATTCAATATCGGCTTGGCGCCCAGCCCGGTGCCGAGCGGGTCACGGACGACACCGCCGACGCCGGTAGCGGCACCGCCATAGGGCTCGACCGCCGATGGGTGATTGTGGGTCTCGACCTTGAAGCACAGCGCCCACTGGTCGTCGAACTCAACTACTCCGGCGTTGTCGACGAAGACGGAAAGACACCACGGCTTGTTCAGCCGGGCGGTCGCCCGTGCAATCGTGCTCCGCAGCAGATTGTCGATGACCTGCCCGTTCTGCGATATCTTCGCCTTGAAAGTCTTGTGGACGCAGTGTTCCGACCATGTCTGCGCCAGTGATTCCAGTTCGACGTCGGTCGGGTCGCGGCCAAGTCCCCGGAAATGACCGACGACGGCGGCAAATTCGGTTTCCGAGAAACCGAACTCCCGACCGAATGCCGCCAGGCCTTCCTCGCCGGCGGCGAGCAGGGCAACGTGGTTCAGGCGAAAGTCATAGCTCGGCTGCTGGTGGAAGGGAATCTCGTCGTTGGCGACGGTATGCTCGATGATCGGGTTGACCAGGAGCTTGGCGGTGATCTCGGCGAGTTGCCGGTCATCAAGGCCGCCATCGATCAGGTAGCGCCTGGCCATCCTGACCTCGCGGACGCCGGCAACACCGAGGTCGCCGATCGCCTTGGCAACGGTGTCTTCCCTCGGATCGGAGACACCCGGGTTGCGGGCTACTTCGATAACGTGGTCAGCGTTAGAAACGGAGGAATCGCTATTGTAGCGGTGGGTCACCGGGTCGGCGAGGAGACCTTGGCAGATGAGGTCGAGTTTCTCGGGAGCGAGGTCAGCGTCGAGCCAGTAGACGTCGACGACTCTGGCGGCGGAGACGGTGTCAATGCCGAGGTCCCGAATATCCTTTACCAGACCGGCGCCACGGGCGTCGGGCAGTTGGCTCTTGAGATGTACCTCGATGCGGTGCATCCGGACCTCGACGACAGCCAATTCGATTCTAGCAGAAACACCGCGGGAACGCCACCGGAGATGGGTTCAGGCCGGAACCAGTTCCGGGACGGGTACCGGGGCGATGTCCCAAGGCGAGGGCTGCCGCCGGTCAACTGAGGAGTTCAGTAACGATCTCGTTGATGATCCGGCCGTCGGCCTTGCCCTTGAACTCGGCGACCAGTCTGGGCATGACCTTGCCCTTGTCACGCGGGCTATCGGCGCCAACGTCGGCAATGACCTGTTTGGCAAACTCGACGATCTCTTCCCGCGAAGCCTGCTCCGGCAGATAGACCTGGATGATGGCTAGTTCAGCCTCTTCGATGGCGATCAGGTCAGGCCGGTCTCCCTGCCGAAACGCCTCGATGCTCTCCTGGCGCTGGCGCGCTTCTTTGGCGATGATGCCGAGGACATCCGGCTCGGCCAGCTCCGCGAGCTTGGCTTTCTCCGCATTCTGCACCGCCGCCAGCAAGAGGCGAACGGTGTCTCGCTTGACAGCGTCGCCATCGCGCATCGCTTGTTTCACATCCCCGTCAAGCCTGTCTTTTGTTGATTCCGTCATTTCGATCCGCCGATACCCCCGTTCCGCGCTCGCGCAGACGTGGCAATCCTGGTGACTACTGGCAACTGGGAAGCGCCTTGCGGCGGCTTCCACGCATTCATCTTAGTCAGCCCGCCGTGACTTGTCAAGCAGTGGTCACGCTCGCAGGAGAGCACCGGCGAGCATCGCGTCGGGCTCTGCGACGGCAGGCTTGCTCCAATTGACATTTGCCAACTGTCCAATTATGATTATTTCATGGACACCGCCACCAGGCAACGAATCGGCCGAATCCTGAAGGACCAGCGCGTCAGTCGCCCCCTCACGCTCCAGCAACTCGCCGCCAAGACACGAGTCTCAGCGTCTCACCTCGGCCGCATCGAGCGGGGTGAGCGTTTCCCCTCAGCCCACGTGCTGAAGCGGATGGCCCGGCCGCTGGGATTCGATGAGAACGAGCTTTTCACCATCGCCGGCTACCTGTCGCCGCAGGCGGACAGCATAGCCGAGACCAGCCCCGGTTTCAGCAGTGGACAACTCGATCCCTACGTGGCCAGGGTGCTCGGCCAGGAGACAGTGGAAGTGCAGCGCGCCGTCGTCGGAATCCTGACTATCCTGCGCAGCATCGCCGGCCACGTCGCCAGGTAGCCACACCGAAACGTCAGGCGACCGCCGCGACAACGGCAACCGAGAGCGCCCCCGATGGGAACGCCGGCGACACGGAAGGAAGGCACCCTTCGGTGGACGACGTGAGTGAACAGAGTCACGAACAAGTAGATTTCGTCGCGGCGATAACTCACGAACTGAAGACGTCGCTGACTGCCATCATCGCCTCGGCGGAGTTGATGGCCGACGATCTCCACCCAGTCGAGGGCAGCCCGCAGTGGCAACTCATCCAGTCGATCATCCGCAACGCTCATCGCCTCAATGAGAAGGTGACCGACTTCGCCGAGGTCCCCAGGACGCAAATCAGTGACTTCCAGTTCAACGCCGAAGCGGTGGCGATCGACCAGGTCATCGGCGACGTGGCGACCCGTATCCATCCCAGCGTCCAGAGCCGGCGCCAGAGCCTGACACTGGACGTACCCGATTCTCTGCCGCCGGTGCACGCCGACCGCCGGCACCTCGAGCAGTTGCTACTGACACTGATCTCCAACGCCTCGAAGTTCTCCCCGCACGATGGGCAGATATCCGTCACCACCTGGCAGCATGACGAGCGGCAGTTGGTTACCCGCATCAGCGATTCCTGCGGCGGCATCCCCGAAGAGGAACAGGAGCGCGTCTTCGAACCGCACTACCAGATACAGCGGACCGACGGCAAGGGCGGGCTCGGCTTGGCGATCGCCAGGTTTCTCGTCGAGTTGCATGGTGGTACAATCTGGCTGGTGGGCCGAACCGGGCCGGGATGCAGTTTCTTCTTTTCGCTGCCGCTGGCCGGGAGGCAGGATTGAAAGTAGTCGTTGTCGACGATGCCCCGGACATCGTAGAGGTCGTCTCGTTATGCTTCCAGCTTCGCTGGAGGGGCGCCGAAGTGCTCTCCGCCGAGGACGGCGGCAGCGGTCTGGCGCTGATCGAAACGGCGAGCCCGGACATCGTCATCCTCGACATCAACCTGCCGGACATGGACGGCTTCCAGGTAATCCGAGAGTTACGCCGCTTCTCGCAGGTGCCGGTGATCATGCTCACCGTCAAGGGGGCCGACACTGACATCGCCCGCGGCCTCGAACTCGGCGCCGACGACTACATGGTCAAGCCGTTCAGCCACATCGAGTTGATTGCCCGGGTGGACGCCGTGTTGCGCCGCTCCCGCGGCGCGCCGGTGACCGGTGAGGAACGCCCCTATGAGAGCGGCAGACTGTGGGTCGACTTCGCCAGCAACGAAGTCAAGCTGGATGGCCGCCCGGTCAAGCTGACGTCGACCGAGACCAAGCTGTTGCGGCACCTGATCATGAACGAAGGCCGGTTGCTGACCCACGAAAACCTGCTGACCAAGGTCTGGGGTGAGGGCTACCAGGACACCAGAGACCTCCTCCGGGTACACATCCAGCATCTCCGGCAGAAGCTCGGCGACGATTCCCAGTCCCCGAAGATCATCATCACCGAACACGGCATGGGCTATAAATTCGTCCGCTCCGACAACAGCTAGCACCGCCTCCAATATGATACATGCCCGCCGAAACGGCAACCTTTATGAAACCTTTATGGTTTCTTTACGCAACTCTTAGGAATTTTATCCGCCGGTATTTCGCCACGTGGTTAAATCATCGTGACTAAATATGCCCATGATCCGAGGCACCGCTACGCATGGATACTATTAGTGTCTTCCTCGCCGACTGGCAGGTACTGTTTCGCGAAGGCATCCACTTCACCCTCTCGGGAGAAGAGGACATGGATGTCGTCGGCGAGGCGACGACCAGTGAAGAGGCACTGCTCGCCATTCGCGCCAAGCCGCCGCGGGTCGCCGTCCTCAACGCCGAGGCGAACAACCTGGCGGGCATCAAGGCGAGCCGCTTTCTGAAGCAAAACTTCCCGACGGTCTCGGTGCTGCTCATTCTGGACAGTGACGACGAGGAACGGCTCTTCCTGGCAATCCAGTCCGGCGCCCTCGGCTGCCTGACCAAGGACGCCGATCCCACCGACCTGATCGACAGCATCCGGCAGGTGGCCCACGGAAGCTATCCGGCGTGCAACATTATTCTCCGGCCGGGCATCGCCGGCCGCGTTCTGGCCAGTTTCGAAGAGTTCGCCGCGGTCAACGAACAGTTGGACAGGCTCCTCGCCGTACTGACCCCTGACGAGACCGAGGTCCTGCGCAATCTGTCACAACGCGGCGGCGCCGTCGAAGCCGGACGGTCGCCGGGAAGCGAGCCGGACGACATCAGTCGTCAGCTTCGCGCCATCGCCACCAAGCTGGTCGCCAACGACCACTCCTACCGGGTGCTCGAAGCGGGTCGCAACAGCCAACGAAATGCCGTTTTCGGTGACGAACCGGGGACAACTCGTGCGCCGGCGGAGTTCGTCACCCGGGGCGAGTTCAGCGCTTTCAAGGACAGTATCTGGGAGCGCTTCCAGTCCGCGATCGACGACATCAAATAGCCTGGCGCTAGGTGTAGACGGCCACGACAACGGCGTTATTAGCATTGTGGTCGTCGAAGAAGATGACGACCACTTTGCGCCCCGCCGTCATCTCCGCCGATGGCAAGTTGCGGGCGACGGCCACCGATTCCAGATAGATCTTGTGGCTGCCAAAGATCTCGATTGTCGCCGTGTAGCTGCCCGAGCTGAAACTGCGCAGTATCGCTTTTCGTACTCTCATCGCTCCTCCTCCCCTGCTAGACGTCGGCGAGAGACAGCCGTTGCCGGTAGTCCCCAAGGTCGGGACGGTAGCCGATGACGATGCCGACGACTCTCCTCTTGGCAGTGCTTAGTCCGGCGCGTGGATCGCTTATGTCAATCACATCGTAGAGTTGCTGGCCGCAATTGGGCGGCACGATGAGAGTCCCGCCAAACGAGGCGATGTCCGCCTCCCGGAGATGGGCGCTGCCCCTGGCGCCGGCCTCGGCGACGGTACCGATATTCTGGTCCTCTACCAGCGCCAGGCGGTCCTCGATCCGGTCGATCTCGGTCCAGTCGTAGGAATCGACCAGGATCGGTGCCGCACCGGCGGTATCGTAGCCCTCGACCCGCACCCGGTTCACTCCCCAGGCGGCGTTCAGGTAGTTGCCCTCGAAGATGACGTGGGCGCTCCCGTATGAGTAGGCCGAGCTGTCCGATGTCTGTGGGTTCACCAGATAGGCCGTATCGCCCTCGATGAAGATCACGTCGGGGACGAAGGACAGCAGTCGCCGGACGATTTCATCGCCACGGCGTCCCGGACTGATTGTGAAATCAGGGTAGTACCCGGTGGCGACCGACGACTGCGAGTTGACCGTCAACTTGATGCCGGCCCGGCCGAGTACGAACGCCAGCAGGTCCTTGACCGCCAGGTCGCTCGCGGACTTGTTCCAGCGAAACTGGTGTCTCGCCTGCCAGGCGGCGAGCAGCCGCCAGCCGTCGACAGCGTGCAGCACCAGGCTCGCCTTGCCACCGGCGCTGACGTGCTCGTAGGACTCCAGCTGAAAAGCGGGGCCGGCACTGCTCTCGTTGCCCGAGGTCGTCACGTAGCCGAGGCTGACCTCCAGCCGGCACCCGGTATGGAGGACCGCCAGCGTGCCGCTGCCCGGCGAGGCGTACTGTCCAGTGTCGTTCCTCAGTTCGACGGTGACCCCGCCGCCGCCGGGACGGGTCTCGAGTTCGGCGGCAACGACGTCGCCGGTGACATCGAGGCTCTGTTCGGTGAGTTGTGCCCGCCAGACGCCGGCCGGGTCGGTCAGCCAGCAGTAGCTGCCGGAGTGGGCGATCGCCAGCCCGTACTCACTCGACAGATTGAAGGGCACCGGCTCCCGCCAGAGGCTGTCGGTGTAGTCGAAGCCGGGCACGGTGTAGGACCAGAACGGCCGGTCGTAGGACTGGCTACCGGCGAACTTCTCGACGTAGAAGGCGCGGTGCTCGTCCGGTTTAGCGACGAACGGAGCGCCGTACTCGAAATCACCCCCGGAAGGCGCCGAAGCCAGTTCCCTGAGACTGGACCAGGTGCCGGCAGCAACGTCGCCGCCGTCACCGTAGACGAGTGACCACAGTTTGAAGTTGCCACCGGTGTCCTTGCCGGTCACCAGCAGGTTCCAGTCGCCGTCGTAGACGGCGGCCACCCCGGACAGGTCGCCGGTGGACTTGCCCCAACCGGAACTGGACTGCCAGCTGCCGCCGACATGCTTCTTGACGTAGAGGGTCGAGGCGTCAGCGTAGAAGATCGCCAGGTCGCCGTTCGGCTTGTAGGCCGCCGCCACGCCGTAGATGGCGGATGTCGGCGTCGTGCCGACGATCTCGGTGTTGCCCCAGGTGGCGCCGTTGTCGGTGCTCTTGATGCGGCGGATGTCCTTGTTCGACTTCAGCCAGACAATGGACACCTCGCTTCCCTGGGAGGCAACGGCGACGACGACACAGTCGAGCTCGTTGGCGTAGGTCCAGCTGGAATAGTCGGAGAGCGGTCCGGGACTGGCCACTCGCTGGCGGTAGAGTTTCCGAGAGTCAGCCGGAAGGGTGATCCGGGTTCGCACCAAGGACCCGTCACCGGGAATGGTGACACCGTGGAAGTAGTCATCCTCGCTGCCGGTGTAAAGCCGGCTCCAGTCGAGCCGGACGAGACCGGCGATCCGGTCCTTGGCTTCGACCTTGATGTAAGGTGTGCCGCGGGGCGCCTTCTGCGCCGCCAGCAGCGTCGATGACAGCGTTCTCACCTCGCCTCCTTCCTTGCATCCCCTTTCTGGCCGGGGATATACGCCTTGCCCCAGAACAGATGTCCGGCAACGTAGCCGGCGGCGAAGGTGAGCAACAGCCAGGGCGCCATCGCCCACAGCCAGTGTCCCAGTAGCATCCCGATTCCGACCAACCCCAGCAGCCACAGCCCTTCGAGCCGGTGCCAAGTGTCCCTCAGTATGTAGGTCCACGGCCGGCCACCGATTCGTGACCAGAACGCCCGATAGACTTGATTCAGCAAGTCTTCCTCCATTACTCGCGCGCCCGGACGGCGCCGCCGAACGACGCCGGTCCGGCAGCTACATCAGAGCCGCCAGCACATCCGGCAGCCGGCGTCCGGCGGTGACGTGGTGAGCTGCCAGGTGCCGCGCCGCCATGATTACCTTCTCCGGGTCGAGGTTGCTGGGTCGCCCGAGACGACCTCTGGGTGACAGGCCGGCAACCGCCGCCGCCATCAGTTGCCAGTCGACAGTCTCCTCGGCGCCGACCCTGCCCCGTCCCGTTCCGGCAACGGCGCGTCGATGATGGCGCAATTGCCAGGTATCGGGGTCGTTGCCGTCGCCGACAATGGCGAACGCCCCGGCGGGCAGTCCGTCACGGCGGCGACGTCGTCTTTCGGCAGCACTCATTACCCCTAACCTCCCGATGGCCCGTAGTCAGTCGTCTGCGATACCGGCGGGTAGTACGCCCCATAGAGAGACCGCATCCGAATCCGACCTCGCCTGCCTAACCGCCGCGTCTCACGGCGAAAGTGGGCCAGCTGCTCTCTGCCCCATTTCAGGAAGTCATCGGGGGTGCCCCGGCCGCCGACGTTGGTGCTGTTCACCGCGTAGACCGCCCACTCGGTGGCGGCGTAGCCGCCGGCGCCGGCAGCCACCAGCTCCTCATGGACCGCCGCGATAGTGGATGTCGAGCCGTCCAGGGTGTGCAGATTGCCGTAGTAGATGAAGGTGTTGGAGCCGTCGGGGATGTCGGGGCCGAGCAGGGTCAGGGTGTCTCCCCAGAGGGAGAAGCGCTGGAAATTCTTGGGGAACCTGTCCACCGGGTACTCGACCGCGTCGACGATGACACGGTCGGTGATGCTCGAGATATCGATCTCCCGCGAGCCCGAGGAAGTCGCCTTGGTCGCCTTCTGCTGGTAGGGGATCGCCTCGGAGAGATCCTTGACCGCATGGGCAATGTGCCGGTCGATTTCATCATTGGTCCACCGGTAGTTGCCCGAGTCTTCGTCGTGAAGATTACACCTCACGATTACGCGCATGTCCGTCAGATTCATTGCCGATTCTCCCCCCTCGCTTCTGCATCAGCAGAAGCGACGTTGTCCAGGAGGAGGCCGGGACGAGCCCGCCCCGACCTCCTCGCACGGACGATTCCTCTGCGTGCTAGGCCGTGCTGTCGGCGCGACCGTTCAGGAAGAACATCACCTCGGTGGCGGAAAGGGCGATGCCGATGATCGTGTTGGCGTCGCCCGAGGTCGATGGGGCGGTCTGCGTGATCTGACCGTAGTTGGTCGATTCGTCGACGTAGACGTAGCCGCCGGCGGTCGCCCCCGTGTAGCCGCCGATGACCGGACCGGCCGATACCGGCACCTGGCCGGCGCTGACGCCGTCGGCCAGCGCCACCAGTCTCCCCTGAACCACTGAGCCGTTGGTCGCCAGGGCCCGTTTCCAGCCGCTGCTGTAGCCGAGCACGTCGCCGCGCTTGCAGTCCTCGGCCAGAGTCACCTTCCCCGGTTCGACGCCGCGGCCGGAATCGATGACGGTCCTACCCTTCGCCGGGTCTGAAAAGGCCATTTATCTCCTCCTCTATTCGATGTTGTTTGGTGTTCCAACCAACTACGCAGGCCGGAACGCCGCGAGAAGCAGAGCTTCTCGCCCCGGAAGGGGCAAGCCATGCTTGCCCCTTCCGACCTAGTCCTGAGCGCCGACCAGGGCAGCCGCCTTGACCGAGCTGAACAGGGCCAGCGACACGTACCACTTGATCCGGTTACGGGTCGCGTCCTTGGTCTCCAACGAGCCGATCGGCTCCACCGTCAATTGACCGGGAGCGGTCAGGCCACAGAGACCGCCTTCTCCCATCTGAACGGCGTAGATCGTGGAGCTGGTGCCGCCGGTGGTCGCCGTCTCGACGCTGCCGCTGACGACGTGGGTGTCCAGTATCCAGTCGTTGACACCGATCGGGACGCCATCCCAGTAGCTGACGAAGTTGCCCCACTGGTCACGGTCGGCCTCGACCATGCCGCCGACCGCCCTCACCAAGGCGTTGATCTTACGCCGCGAGCGGCGGCTCATCAGCAGCAGGTCGGGTTTGCCGCCCTTGACGGCGTCGATCAACTCGTCGAGCATCGAGAGCGTCAGTGTCGCCCCGGTGGCGCCGGCGGCAACCACCTGGTCGCTGACGCTGCCGGTGTCGATCAGTTCCTTGATGCCGTCGAATTGCTTCGGACTGCCCGAGGAGTCCCCGTAGATGAAGATCTCCTGGAACTTGTCCTTGAGCGCCTTGGCCTTGAGTTCGACGACGGCCGCCTCCAGGTCCTGGGCGTTGGAGCGGGTCGCCTTGAGGAAGTTGTCGACGTCGGCGTCGCCACCCATGATCTTCAGGTTTGCCGTCTGTTGGGTGAAGGTCGGCGTCGACTCCACCCAGGTATCGCCGACGTCGTAGAAGTCGATCGTCGGGAGCGCGTTCTCCTGATTGTAGGTCAGGCCGTTGCCGACGATCTCGATGAACGGGAGCTTCTGCAGTACCGGTGACTCCTTAACGATTGTCTCGACAACTCCCTGCAAGAGCATGTCGTTGGACAGCTTGGCTGCCTCAGCCAGTGTCAGTGCCATTACCGTTTACCTCCTATCGCGTATTGGATCTTCTCCCGGGATGACAGGGCCGAAAGGTCCGGCGCCCGCCTCTCCGGGGCGCCGGCGGGAACCCGGGCCAGTGCCGTTTCTTCTTCCATCCCTCGCTTCACCCGATCAATGACGCTCCGGGCCGTCACGAAGGATTCGTCGATCGCGTCGATTGTGTCCCCCGTGATCAGGTCTTCGACGACCTCGGGATTGGCCCGGACGATGACCGCCCGGTAACGGGCGACCGCCTCCGCCAGCGAGTCGACGACCGCTGCCAGTTTCCCTTCAAGGTCGGTGACCGACTCCCTCAGGGTGGCGGTCTCGCCCTCGCCGTCGGCTAGCGCCGCTTCGAGTTCGGCGATGCGGGCCTGGGGGTCAGGGATTGTCGCCTCGTTCTCTGAGGGATTCTCGTCCGGTGGCCGCTCCCCGGCTTCCCGGGAGCCCCCGTCCGGCTCCTCGCCACTGTCAGCCGCGCCTTCCGCCGGCTGAGCGCCGTTGTCTTCTCTAACCTCGTCTTCGCGCAATGCTCAACCTCCTGCCGGTTATTCCTCACCAGCCCCCGTCGGCGGCTGAGCGACTCTCTCTCTCTCACTGCCCTTCGACGGTCGGCTATTGAATTCTCGGTTCATTCTGAGGATCGCCGCCCGCTCCTCGAGCCAGCGGCCGAACTCGGCTTCCGGGTCGGTGACACCCAGTTCGTCCATCGCCCGGCGCCGGGAGTGGATACCACCCTGTACCAAGATCTGTTCGTTAGCGACCAGTTTGTCGGCGTCACGCGGCAAGAGCGGCCCCCAGATCACTTCGGGACGGCTGCCGCTGAAGTCCTGGTTGCGGTACTTCTCGAGGAGCCGCAGTATCATTCGGCTCCGCCGGTTGTAGGCGGCCGTCCGAATGACGCGCTTGCGCCTGACTTTCTGCAGCAAGGGTTGCAGCTCGATCTCGAGAGCGACCCCGGAAAGGTCGCGGTCGGTGCCGCCGAAAGCGGCGCGCGGCGACTCGGCAACATCGTGCATGGTACGGTAGAGCAAGTTGATGTAGTCGATGTGAAGCTTGAGCCCACCCCCCTGGAGCAGGTCGAGCAGGTAGGCCTTGGCATCCTCGGGAATGTTCCAGACCGCTCCCGGCCGAACCGCGATGTCCTCCGACTGCTCAACGTTCTCGAGGACGGCGATCGGGTTGCCCGACAACTCCAGTATCTTCGAGAGCTGCGACATCGCCCGATTGAGTTCCCGTTGCGGTTCGATGACCGCTGACAGATCGGAGACACCCCACGGCTTTTTCGGCTCGCGGATGTTGGGATAGATGACGAACGGAATGAAGCCATAAGGATTGGGCTTACGCTCGATCAGGCCCTCGTCGAGCCACAGTTCGAAGTCACGGTCGGTCCACAGTTCGGTGACGATGGCTTCCTTCCTAGCGGGCTTGGTCCGGTAAAGCAGTTCGACCTCTTCAGCGGTGAGGGTGTAGCGGGAGGCTACCTTCCAGATTCTCGAGCTGTCGTCACCGAATCGCCAGGTGTAGATACCCTGGACATCGGGGGCAGTAATGCGGACGTCGCCGGCGCTCTCGTCCCAGGTGACCTTGTAGCAGGCGTCGCCGAGAATAGCGCAATCGATCTCTGTCTCGAAGTCGAGTTGCGCCACGCTGTTCTCCTCGTGCACCCGCCGCAATGCGACTCGGGCGCGGCGCACCGCTTCCTCATCGGCAGCGGTCGCCTCAATCGGCTCCGCCGAAAAGCCGATTCCCGACATCAGGTACGAAACGACTTTGTCGACAACGACGCGAGCATAGTTGAAGGTCAGGCGCTTTTCTCCCCACTTCTCCCTGCCCTCCCACTGAATGCTGTGGTAGAAATCGAGCAGAGAGCGGTAGCCCTTGGTACGGTCGGTATCGCGCCGCGCCAGGTCGGAAGGCTTGAAAACATCAGCCATCTCGGGAAACCTCCTTGTCAACCTCTTTGCCGAAGACCGTCTTCAGCGCCCTCTGTACGGTACGCCGGCTGACGCCGTGGATGGTGGCCAGCTCACCAGTACTCTTGCCTCCGGTGTCGTGTTGCCGGGCGAGTTCCCTTGTCCATATCCGGTTGCGCAGCCGTCGCCTGCCGCCCGGTTCGTCGTGCACGCAGACCGGCAACGGGCAGTTGAGACAAGACTCGCCGAACTCGCAACCACCGTCTTGGTAGAGGCAAAACTCCGGCCGCAGATCGAGGGTTCGGTCGTCTTGCTGGCAACCACACATCGCTTGCTCCTGCGAACCGTTACAGACACTATGCTAGTACATCTGTTCTAGTTTCGTCAACGCTGTTTTGTCGCCACTTTCGGGGTAGGCTGCCGGTCGTGTGTGTGCTATAATTGCTGCGCCGGAGAACAGGGCAACCGCCACAACGCGGGGCTTGCCAGGAATGTCGAAAGATAGACAGAGGTCGATCGCCGTCATCGGCAGCAACAGCCCATCACGCCGGGAGACCCGAATCGCCCGGGAGGTGGGCTTCGGGTTGGCCAAGCGAGGCACCATCCTCATTTGCGGCGGGCTCGGCGGCGTCATGGCGGCCGCCTGCCAGGGAGCGCGGTCAGCCGACGGGATCACCGTCGGCATCCTGCCGGGAACCGACCCCTCCGACGCCAATCCGCATGTCCAGATACCGATTGCCACCGGGATCGGCCACGCCCGCAACATTGCAGTCGTCAAGTCGGCCCGAGCCGTCATCGCCATCGGTGGCGGCTACGGAACCCTCTCCGAAATCGCCTACGCCCTGCAGAGTGACATCCCGGTAGTCGGTATCGACACCTGGTCGCTGGCGCGCAGCGGCCATCCCGACGGCGCGATCATCCCGGTCGCCGATGCGGCCGAAGCGGTCCGCCTCGCCCTCGACCTCACAACGGAAAGAAACGGCAACACTGCAACTGGGGAATAG
>SDBV01002650.1_pt1 | contig 26697 bp, 26 predicted proteins | sample 2277081 | NCBI WGS metagenome assembly SDBV01 (sample SAMN10402039, study PRJNA504765) | marine sediment metagenome | isolation source: marine sediment core GS10_PC15, 223 cmbsf | place: Arctic Ocean: Southern Knipovich Ridge | collected 2010 | reverse complement strand
TCTCAGCTATGGTGCGTTCTGGTGGTCGCTCGCGCTGTTTGTGCTGTTCCTGCACGGGACCGTGCCGGCCGCGTTCATCGGCTGGTATCTGTTCCTGTGGGGCGTGTTCACGTTGTACATGTGGATTGCGACATGGCATGCGCCCCGCGCGCTTCAACTCGTTTTTCTGTCGCTGTGGCTGACCTTCTTCGTACTGGCGGCAAGCGAATGGAGTGGTATTGCGTGGCTGCATCATGCCGGAGGCTATCTCGGTCTCGTTACGGCGCTGCTGGCGTTCTACCTTTCCGCAGCGGAGATCATCAACGAAATGCACGGACATGTCGTGCTTCCGATCGGTGTTGCGTTGCCGGAGATCGAGGTGGCGGTGACCGCTGCTGAATAATTGCGAAGGACTTGAATGGTGTGACTCCTTGGGGCGAAACCCGAAAAATCGCTCAGGTTGTCTACACGGCAGCCGGGCGGAGGCTGAAACAGCGCTGGATCCCGGCCCTAAACACCAGAATATATATCGGACGCGAAGGGAGTACTGAAGCGTACCGGTAATCCCGGAGACTGTTTAGCTTGAGTTTCGCGCCCTGGCGGACGTAGCGAGTCACTGAGAATAAAACTTCTTCGGCCTCGGCAGGCGGAACATTGCCGATGGGCTCAAGCAGCCGACGATGACTGAACCAGTCACTCATTCAAACGTGAGCCATCTCGACGGCCTGCAGATCACGTCACCGACTGAGCCGACGAATCACGTCTATCCTGGATAAGCCGTTAGCATCTCGACCGGTGCATTGTCGCAAGAGTCGCCAACGCTGCACACCGACGGCTCGCTGCCGGCGTCAACCAGACGCTTCTTATAAAAGTGCTGCCCGCACAGCATCCCGTGCGACACATTATCTGGCGAAAACCACCTCCGGCGGCTGCCTGTCTGCATACGCCTTAACGCTCACTACCACCATTATGGCTGGTTCGAGTAGTAGCGAGCCGCTTCTTCGATTTCGGATGGCGTCATTTGCCGGGCAACATTACGCATCTGCTCGCTGATGTCATTACGCCTCGTTCCTGATGCGAATGCCTCCAGTTGCGATCTGATGTAGACCGCCGGTTGTCCCTCCAGCCACGGGCTGCCCACCTTACTGGCGACGCCACCGTGACAGGACGCGCAAGGGGCAATATTGCGCATCGGCGCGCCACTCACGACGATCTGCGGTGGCGCCTCACCGCCGTCCGGATGATAGGCCCGCAGGCGCGGAAGGTACGAATAGTAGGCGGCCAGGTCTTTCATGTCCTGATCGCTCAAATCAACGACCATCGGTGTCATGGTGGCATTGCTTCTTGCACCGGTCTTGAAGTCCTGTAACTCCTTGTAGACGACCGCGGCATACTGTCCGGCAAGATTCGGTGAATTGGCCTCGCTTAAACCCCGGACGCCATGACACATCGTGCAGCGCATCGCCAGCGTTGCACCGCGACCAATCGAAACCGGGCTTGAATGCTCCAGCATTTGTGGCGTGACGATAACCGAACTGGTACGCACTGTGGACTCAACCGGCGCTTCGCTGTACCACGTACGCGGCACGCCCGCTGCGCTGCAAATCGCGTTCCACAGTCCCTGAAACTGGGCATCCTTCTGCACCGATGGCAGCCAGATGAAACCGACGAACGCGGAGAACAGGAAAAGGATCAGGGTCGCACCGACGCTAGCGACGAACCACGGATTACGCAGCGAAACCAGCCGTTCGTCGCTCATCATTGTGCTCCCACGCGAATCGCCGGTACGGACGTTTCCCGCAACGCCATGAGATTGGCGATGGGGAATGCATAGTTCGCAACTGTCAGTCCGATCATCAGCGCAACCCACAGACCGAGACTGTTGAGCGCGACCGGAAGGGACCTGACTTCGTGAATCGGCGAGCTGAACCGGTATTCGCCCGGGGTGATCTTCGTGCCCAGATGCCCGCGGATCAGTACGATAAAGAACAGTACGGCCGACACCACGAGCATCACCCCACCGATCACGGAAATGATTACGGACACAGCCTCAGGCGCGAGCGCGGGGTTGCTGTAATCGAAGAAGGCCATGCGGCGCGGCATGCCGAGAATACCGACGTAGTGCCAGGGAAACGTCGTCACGATCATCCCGACGAACCAGAGCCACAGTTGCATTCTCATCATACGCACGCTGGTGAGCGCCCTGCCGGTCAGGTGCGGCCACAGATCATAGGCGATCGCGAAGTACATGATGACAATCGCGCCAGCAAAGATAAGGTGAAAATGTCCGGTAATCCACTGCGTGTTATGGATCGTCGAATCCAGCTGATAGCTCATGTTGATAATGCCACCCGCACCTCCGAAGCCGAGCATCACAAACGAGAACGCCAGAGCCAGCATCATCGGGTTATCCCACGGCAACGCCCTGACCCATCCGAACGCGCCTTTTCCTCCGCGCAGACGGGCGGCGATTTCGGCCGACGCGCAGATCGTGAATACCGTTAGCAAGGTAGGAATCGAGACGATCGCGGTGAACACCGAATGGATCACCTTGAAGCCCGAGCCCACCTCCGGATCGGCAAACAGGTGGTGAATCCCGATCGGCATCGCTCCGACCAGGAACAGGATGAACGAGATGCGCGCCATCGAATCGCTATAGAGCCGGCCGCCTATCGCCCGGGGAATGATTGTGTAATAGGCGATATACGCGGGCATCAACCAGAAATAGACGATCGCGTGCAGCGTCCACGAGTAGAACACACGGGCCAGCCCCGCGTCGATGGTCGACCTGAAGCCGAGTGCCACTGGCAGGATCTGGAACAGCAACTCGATCGCGGCGCCAATGGCCGTCCATCCCCAGAGGTAAGAACCGGCCACGTTCGCAAACATCGCAAGTGGCACGGGACGCCCAGGATTTTCGCGCTTCCAGACCCGCAGGTTGATCGACATCAGCGCGACCCATATCCACGAACCGACTACCACCAGCACGACGCCAATGTAGTAGAACGGATTGCCGATCATGGGTGGATAGAAAGTGTAGAGCACCGATGCCAGCCCCATGGACACAGGCACCATCGCCGTGACTGCGCCGACTGCCACGAGCCAGAAGCCGACCCACGCCCACATGCGGCCGATCAGTGGCTTCTTCAGCGCCAGCTCTGTGATCGCGTAGCCGAATCCCATCGCGATGAGCGTCGGAAAGACATACCCCATCGCCGAGCCGTGCGCGGTCACTGAGCGGTAGTAGAGGTCCGGATTCTGCAGCCACGCATGGAGCGGGCTGCGGATGTACATCTGCCATTCGCCGAGCAGCAGCGCCAGGCCGAAGACGGCGAATGCCAGCCAGAAGTGGGCGAGAACCAGTCGCTTGCTATTTAACACAGCTGAGCCTCCGTGAGTTCGACGCCATCCTGAAAAAGCTTGCCCTGTCGATCACCTTCACGTTTGCCCACATTCCTTCGTGCCCTATCCCGCAGTACTCGTGACACGGCATCAGGTGGTCTCCCGGTTTATCGAACGTGGTCTTGAACGTCGAGACGTAGCCAGGGACCAGCATCGAATTGACGTTAGTGTTATTGATTAAAAGGCCGTGTACGTCGTCGGCACTGGTCGCGCGAAAGGTAATCGGTGTGTCAGCGGGAACAAGGATGCATTGTGGCGTAAAGGAGTATTGCTGACCGATCACCCGCACGGTGACCGACCCGTCGGGCTCGACACCGCTGCCGAGATTGCTCTCGATGAATTCGCCTGCGATGTGCAACGTGGTGGGATTGACCGTTTCGACACGGGACGGTGGCATCATCGCCCAGTGCAAGCCGATGAAAATGACCATCGCGACCAGCACGGCGATGATACTGACCACCAGCATGGCCCATCGCCGCTCGACATGGGCCGCCACGTCTGCGCCATCCTTGTGGCCGGGAACTGGAGAAAGGGACATGGAAAGTCTCAGTGAATAACACCACGAGGCAGAAACACGAAAAAATAGAACGCGAACCAGAGCGCGATAACGATCGCGGTGGCGGTCCCGGCGACAGCGATCGCACCGCGTGGACCGCTGCGCACGATTCGCTCGACGTCCTCATCTTCTGATGCCCCGGAGGCAGAATCGTGTGGTGTTGGATCATTCATGAGTATCCCTAGTCAAGCGGCGCGGAGCGCAATTCGCTGACGTCGCGTGCTGAAACGGCCGTCCCGTGGTTACCCCACGCGGTCCGGATGAACGTGACCACGGCCGCGACCTCTTCGTCGGACAGCGACTGGGCAAACGGCGGCATGCCGTAGGGTCGCGGATTTCTGCCGGTTCCCGGGGGGTACCCACCGTTCAGCACCATCCGGATCGGGTTCACGGACGACGTCATCTGGATGGACTGGTTGTTCGCCAGCGGCGGAAAGTCGGGCAACTTGCCGAGGCCCTTTGCGCCGTGGCACGTCGCGCATTGCGCGTCATAGATCTTGCCGCCGAGCGGGAAAAGCCGGTCCTTCTCTTCGCTCGCCGTCGCGGAAGGTGGCGTGGCTTCGCCGCCGTGCGGCGGCAGGCTCTTCAGATACACGGCCATCGCGCGGATATCGTCATCGGACAGATACTGGAGACTGTCGTACACGACCTCGGCCATCGGACCGTAGACTGCACCGCGCCGGGACACGCCGGTCCTCAGCAGACTAGTAATATCTTCGATGCTCCATTCGCCGAGCCCGGCCTCCCTGTTGGAAGTGAGCGACGGTGCATACCAAGCCTGCATCGGGATCAGGCCGCCTTCGAACGCCTTTGATTCGGAACTACCGCCGAGCGCATTGATCGCGGTATGACACATTGAGCAGTGACCGAGGCCCTGAACCAGATAGGCGCCGCGATTCCATTCGACGGATTGCGCAGTGTCAGGCTGGAACTCCCCCTCACGGAAATACAACGTCCGCCAGCCAAGCAGCAGCGAACGGTTGTTATAAGGAAAGCGCATATCATGCACACGATTGGCAAGCCTGACCGGTGGCACCGACTTCAGATAGGCAAAGATCGCATCTGAGTCTGCGCGCGTGACCTTCGTATAGGCAGCAAACGGCATGGCCGGATACAGCAGGCTGCCGTCCGACGAATGACCGGTGTGCATCATGGCGTAGAACTGGCCTGCGCTCCATTTGCCGATGCCGGTCTGCCTGTCTGGAGAAATGTTCGGCGAATACAGCGTGCCGAACGGCGTAGCCATCGGCCGCTGTCCCCCAAACAGTTTGCCGCCTGGCATCGTATGGCATGCGATGCAGTCTCCGGCTCTTGCCAGATACTCGCCGCGGGCGATCGTGCTGGCATCGTTTGCGCTGGCGGCCCGACTGCTGATAGCGCTCGCGCTCAGGACCGCGGCCACGCACAGGGACGCAAGCGTCCGGCGCCTGATGGTCTGAAAGATACGCACTCGAACCCCGCTCATTTCGGTTCACTGCCGCACGCAAGCGGCATCTTCAGCGTCCCGTGCGGCACCGGAACCGGGTCGGCCGGCGCAGGTCGCGACGACAGCCATGCAGCGATAGCCGTCACGTCGCCGTCGCTCAGACGCGCGGCGACCTCCTGCATGCAGTCGGGCGCGCTTGCCGTGCGGGTGCCATAGCGCCACGCGCCGAGCTGGGCGCTGATGTAATCCGCGTGCAGCCCTAGCAGGCCCGGAATCGCAGGCTCCATCCCTGTCAGGGCCGAACCGTGGCAGCTCGCACAGGCCGGAATGTGGCGCCCCGGATCACCGCGGGTGACAAGCGTCTGACCGGTCGCCATCACGTCCCCGCCGGCTGATGACGCGGCCAGCGCCGGAAACGGAGGCCGCTCCGCCGCGAAGTATGTGGCGATCTGACGCAGGTATGGGTCGGGCAGGTACGCGAGCAGGTAGTTCATCGGCGGATACTTGCGCTGGCCATCCCGGAATGCGACCAGCTGGTTGTAAAGATAGCCAGCGGGTTTGCCGGCGAGGCGCGGAAAATAGTCGCTGTCCGTGCCCTGCCCCTGCCGGCCATGACAGGCGGCACAGGCCAGCACCCTCGCCTGCATCGTGTCCGGTGCATGTTCTGCGCCCGGGTCCTGGGCAAATGCGCGGGCCGCTACGATCGCCAGGGCGAACAGTAACCATTTGAAACCGTGTCGCACTCGGATCTCCCGTGGGCGGTCTATGTTGTTCTTCGGATGACGTGGTTCTTTGCACCGGTAGTAAGCCAGTCACTGCATGCAAAACGGGGCGCTGATGGACACATAGGCACCGTCTCGAAAGCGTCAAAAGATATTAAGGGAAAATCGGCCGCGTTCTTAACGTCGATGCGAACGTAGGGCCATTCTCTTGACCTGCATCAAGTTTCTGCGTCTTTTGGTTCGCTAACCTGATCGCATTCAAGCCACTTCTTTCGTATTCTTTACGTCATTGCCTGACCGAAATTCGATTCAGTCCAGACATCCAGAAGGAATCCCTGCTTCATCGTGAGTGGCCTTTTAACTCTATCCACGTTGTGATGAATTACCACTGGGCAAAGAAAGTAGCCAGCCTCCTGCCAACACATGCAGATGAAATACATGGCATACCCTGCAAGCGTCGTCGTATGAAGCCAGGCCGCCCCACCTGTCGTCATCGCGTACCGGAACGAGATCATTGCGCACTTTGCGCCGTGAACGGATACTGCTTTCCCGACGGCGTCAGCGCATCTAACTCCTCCGCCCGGCAACCTGCTGCGGAACAGCGGCGCCTCACAAAGAAGGATGTGCTATTTAGCGCCAACACCCCCTTCACCGGTGTATTCGCGATTCGTCGCGGATCGTCCAAAACGTCGGTAACCGCAGACAACGGAAACACGCAGATCGTACGGATCGATCTGGGCGGCGATATGCTCGGGCTGGAGGGATTTGCTGCGGGCATTCATACCACGACCGTAGTGGCGCTGGAGAATTCGACGTTCTGCTTCCTGCCATATGACAGGTTGATGCATGTCGCGCAACAACGACCCGCGTTGCGGGAAAAGCTACTGGGTGTCATGACGGGCACACTGGTCTATCATCAACGCGCCGCGTACGCGCTAGCGAGTACAAACGCGGAACAGCGCGTCGCCGGATTCCTGATCGTGACCTCCGAACGTCTGGCCGAGCGTGGATATCCAGGCCCAGACTTCGTCCTGAACGTCACCCGCCAGGAGATCGGAAGCCTCCTCGGGCTCACGCTGGAAACCGTAAGCCGATGTCTGTCCGGCTTCGAAGAGCGGCAATTGATTCACGTGCGCGGTCGGCACGTGGAACTGCTCAATCAGATCGCACTACGAAAACTCGTGGTACAGGTCGTTTAACCCGGCTCCATCTTTTCAAGCTAGCGACTATCGAGGAATCGATGCAATCTGCGTCGTTTTCAGCGTCACCGACCCGTTCGCCAGGACGACGGCTGTTGATCATTAAAGTTCTCGCCGTTTCAACGCACGAGGTACGTCTGGACACTTGCACAACCCTTCACTGATGCACGCGCATTCACCCCGGTTTGCCGTCAGTGCGTGGTGATGTCAGGAAAGGGAAGTAACGGCAAAGGTATACGACGAAAGCCACCGACCAGCAGGTACCTGCGACATATAACCATCCTGGGGTCCACCCGGGAACCAGCCAGGGCCCGAGAACGCGCACAAGCGCCGCGGCAACCATCAATCCATAGCACAGGCACTCCGCCGTCCGGGCGACCAACGGTCGCCCCGTATGCCCCAGCGCCGTACGCGTGATCATCGCAGCGATGGCGCAGCCCACCGCGCCGACCGTGAATGCGTGGATCGCAACGGTATGCGCCACGAGATTCAAAGACGAGAGACCCAGGAGTAAAAACCCAACCGGAATCCATGCATAAGCGATGTGCAGGATCGAGAGGACAGGACGGTAACCCACGCGCCACGAACGCCATCCCCCGATTCGCATCACATGGACAATCGCCGCCGTCCATGCAGCCGTAGTGACGCTCCATCGTGGAGCATTCAACGCGTCAAACACGAACACCAGCGCCGAGACTGGGATGACCAGCGCTTCAATCACGCGCCATTGCCGGGTCAGGAAACCCGGAATCGCATTCATGGTAAACGAAGGAATGATGCGACCGCCGATGATGGTGACGAACATTACGAGAATGCCCACCGCAAGATACGAAGTGCGTAGTGCCAGGTCGCTGCGCCCCTGCGCGGCCCACAGGTGAAATAGCACGTTCAGGATCGCAAGTATCCCAAGCGCAACCGGCAGGAAAATGTTGTGCCGGTTTTTTGCATGGATCAGAACCCGAAGCAATACGAGTGCCGCAACAGGTAGAAAGGCAATATCAACTGCAGCGGCGATGGCTTCTGGTGCGGCCCATACCACCAGGCGACCAGCCAGCCAAAGCAACCAGAGCGACGCCAGCCCGGCTCCCTTCGCCGGATTCACCGACGTCCATGCGCGCACCGCAGTCAGCAGGAATCCCACGATGATTGCAGCGGCGAACCCAAAGATCATCTCGTGCACATGCCAGAGTATTCCGATGACCTGGCTCGAATGGCCTGCCATGCTGTACCCGGCAAGCGTGCCGAGCCACAGCAGCATCGCGACAACCCCGAAGCCGGCGCCCGCCAGGTAGAACGGCCGGAACCCCAAGGCCCAGAGTGCCCCGCCGGTATGGCGCAGACCCGTTTTTCGATCGATGAAATGAGTCAGCCACATGCTATGTCTCGCATTAGATGCATTGCATATGCATGTTATAGAAAATAATCCACCACAACGGTGCGGCATTGTTTCGCGCCCCCCTCCTTGCCACCTCAGCGACCAGGTCGCGACCGGACCGTTGAACGAACACTTTCGGGAATCAGGCGTTTCCCGAGCATCGCGCACTGCCTGTCGAAGGGAACGCGAAGTCCACCTTCTGCGACAAAATGCGCATCGACCGTGTATCGCAAGCTCCTATCCTTTAGGCATCTATCGCGCAACAAGACATTCGCCACTGTCGTAGGCGCCGCATGGCTGGTGAACAGATCTCTGAGCGAGGCTCGATTGGACGATCCGCTGCCTTGCGTGAAATACCTGCCCTCAAGGAGAGGAAAATGCTCAGTCCGCACGAGTTCGCGACCCTGATGCTCGTCAGGGACGCCCCGAATCATTCGGATCTGAACCGAGCCGACCTGGATGCCCTTCTTGAGCGTCAGCTCGTTGCCCTAGAGAAACTTGCCTCCGGTTGCATGAGCCTTAGCGTGACTGAACAGGGGTATTCGTTCCTCCGCGCGGTGACCCGGAAAAACTGAACTTCTTCGTCCATGGTTACAGTCGACATCCACACCGCCCGCGGTAAGGCGGGTACCAGAGGTTATGCCCGGCCACGTGCATCGCTCGCGTCAACGGGGGCGGCCCTGCAGGAACGGTGTCCGACGCGCTTCCCCCAGGTAGATGACAGTCAGAGACACCCAGACGACACCGTAGAGAAACATGAAGCAAGTCGAACGCACCTTGAAGAGATCCAATAGCGCGCCAAAGATGATTGGCAGCAGGATGGCAGCCAGACCGCCAGCGAGACCAGCGATCCCGGTCACGCCCCCATGCTCGCCGAAAAATCGTCGGCGACGTATCTGAATGTCGACGCCATGCCGAACGCAAATACCGCACCGGGCAGGAACGTCAGTCCAACAAAACCGGGCAATGACGTATGCAGTTGCAGGATCAACGTGCCATCGATAGTGTGAGTCACAAAATCCGTCGGCGGATAGGACAGCAGAAAAAGACAAATCCGCCCCCCCCACCAGGTCACGCTATGCGCGCCGAAGCGATCCGCGAGCCAGCCACCGCCCGCGCGGAGGAACGATCCAGGCAGCGAAAATCCTGAGCCAAAAGCGGATGCCGCCACCAGCGTCATGCCGTATTCGGCTCTCAGATATTGCGGGATCCGGAGCGAGAGCAGCGTAAAGCCGCCGAAAGTGACCCAATAGTTTGGCACAGCCTCCATACTCGCGGATCGCACAGAACCTTGAACGAATCCATCCACGAGCCCTGCGTCTTGCCCGCTCCAAGGTCGCGCGCCGAGCCAAACCAGAAAATCACCACAGTCGCGAGCAATGCCAGCGCGTAGACGCGCGGCACGAAACACCAGCCATAGGCCGCCAGCAGCGCTGGTGTGACGAACACGCCTGCGTTGCCCGCCCCGAAGAAGCCCATCGCGAAGCCGCGCCGCTGCGGTGGAAAGAAACGTGCTACATAGGGCATGCCGACCGCGAAAGAAGCGCCGACACAAAAGACTGATCACCAGAAACTGCCAGAACTAGGTCGCGTAACTGACGATATAGACCGGTATCACGCAGACCACCGGTCAACGCAGGTGTTGAGATCAGCAGGCTGAACCGGATGCTTTTCAATTGCAGATCTTCTCGTAGCTGCACGCCGAGCATCACCCACACGACAAAACAGACCAGAAACGCGATTGCGCGTGCGAGGAGCACGGACCCGGCTTGTGCCGGAATGGCTGCGCGGGATCAAATCCTTGATCTGACGTAGGCGTGCCTCAGGCAGTTTTTCGACGTGGGCGCGCGCCAATAGCGCTCTTTGTCTTGTAGGTGACCCCGTGCTGCTCAAGGTATTCGCGAATCAGTTGTCGAATCACCTGTGAAGGCGTCAGATCCTGCGCCGCACACAGTTTTTCGAACGCTTCCTTCTTCACAGGATCGATTAAAATCGTAAGCCGAGCGCTTTTCGTTTCCATGACGGGCAGAGTCAAGATATGTTAATTTGATTATAATACATTGGACGATCCGGGTCATCCTCGTACAGGCAGGAGTACGCGGCGAGGCGCAGTCCCATCCACCTGCCCATACCCGGCTCCAGGCGGCACGAACGTGAGCAACGGCGTAGGAGCGGTGCCCTAAAGCTCCTCCCTGGAACGCAGGTCGTCCCGACCGGCCTGGGTGATCGATGCGGCACTCTGCCCGTTTGCTGGAAAGGAGACAAACCCTGCATTACGCAATTCATGCGCGGCCGACCAGTTCAGGGCAGGCATGTCGCATGCCTTATCGCTGCCGGGCCAGACGTTCAAGCGCCCAAACGGCAGCATGTGTCAATGTACGGTCGGGATTGTCGTGTTCTGTTGTCATATTCCTTCCTCGAGAGCGCGCTCGCTCAGACGGCCTGCGCAGGTCTAACAGCAGTGCCCCGCGCCTGGGGCAGATGGGTTCTGCCAGTCACGCCTGGGCATAGCGGTTCCCGTTAAATTTCTTGCCGTACTCGATGCGCATGGCCGGGGCATGAAGATTCACCGTGTGTCTGGGCGCGAGCGCACGGGCCCTCCCAGGCATGGCCGCAAAGGACGGCGGTCCGTCCATTTCCTTCCACGCAAAAACGGTGATGTTGTGATCGCTTCCTTCAGACGGCGCAAGCGTCACCGCGCCAGCGAAAACTTCTCTGTGCAGGCGCAGGGAACGATGAAAGTCCGGTTTGTCCGTCACGACGGTTGACCACCAGTGCCCCGGCATCGTTCAACCGGCGACGGCAGGCTTCGTAGAACGTCCGGCTGCCTAGTTCGGGTGGCAGGCTATCGGCATTGAAACCGTCGACCAGCAGCACGTCGGGGCGGTGATCCGGAACTGTCACGTACTATGCGCCGTCGGCGCAAACTACCCTGAAACGCTCGTCATTGCGCGGCACGTGAAACTGGTCGCGCAGAGCGATCACCTCCGGATTGATTTCGACCGCAGTAATGGTGGTGTCGGGCAAATGGCGATAGCAGTATTTTGCCAGCGAGCCGCCGCCCAGACCGATCGTCGAGATGCGGCGCGGGGATGGCCGGAACAGCAGGAAACCCATCATGGTCCGTGTGTAGCCCAGCGCAAGAGCGCAGGGATCGCGCCGCAACATCGTGCTCTGGACCCCGCGCGCAACGAAATACAGCGAGACAACCGGCTCGTTCTGAATGACCAGCGGTCTGTTCAGATTTATCTTTCTCTTCCTGTGCATGATCGAACCTGCGTCGTTGCGTGGCCGGTTGCCGGATTTGTCAGGTCTTGCGTGAGGATTCCTGTGTCCGCAGGACTGCCGAAAGCGCTTCAAGCGCCGCCGTTTCATCGGGTCCCGTTGCGAGGATCCGTACCTGCGTGCCCGCTCGTGCCCGCAGCGACATGACCGACATGACGTCCTTGGCGTTGACGGAGCGGCCATTTGCCATGCACACGATCTCGCTGGCAAACCGCGCTGCACTAACCGCAAACCTCGCCGACCCTTGCCCGTCCAGCCCCCACTGCCCGTCTACCTGAATCAATGCCTCAACCACCCTGCTCCCCTTGTCCGTAATCGCGACCCCGGCCATACACACCATCCCGGTCCCGCTCAGTGCACAGAACCGGTGACGAACTGGGCAAGGAAAGCTCGCAACAGGAGATCCCACGTTTCATCCCGCAATGGAACGTCGACCCTGGCAAGCCGCCGCATTTCGGGATCCAGATACACCACGCGAAGTGATTTCGGATGGGGTACCCCGCGAAAGAACTGGCCATCATCGTCCAGAAACAGACAGGGCCTTTGCCTGTACCGAGCCCCGAACAGCGACGTCGCATCCTGAACGTGGCGCGCCGATTCCTTCTGATAAACAAAGATGACATTGATCCCGCATTCTTCCAGACGGTCACATATGTCCGAAAAGCGGTACAGCATCTGGAATCCGCGTTCGCCCGCCTTGCCCATGCCAATGACGATCAGCCCGCGAATTCCCATCACATCCCGCAAAAACCGGTGCGTGTAGTCATGGGACAGCAGCGCAACACTCGCGTCAATCACGGCAATCTCCCTGCCAGGCGCTGGCGAGCAATCCATACTCGCCTGATCTGGTTATCCTTACCACATGGACAGAGTCATAGATATCATCAAGTTCACATCTTAACGTAAAAAATGATGATTCCATTATCATAAAATGTGTGTGTGATTGCTCGGATCAGCAGTTGCTCCGCGAGTGGAAGGTGTCGAAGGGACGTGTACTAGCGCATTCGCTCCGAGCTTCGGCGCCAGCGCGCACAGGTTCTGCAAGCAGGTTTCCGACATTCCACATGCAAGCCAAGGGCCGCCTTCCCGATGCCGGGAACGAATGCGGCACGTTTCCGCGCCCCCGACAGCGCATCGCATGTGGAACCGGATCAATAAAGCTGCTAGGATGATAATTGCATTATCATAAGCTGGTAACCTGATGCTCCTGCGGAAAAGCCCTCTGCCGGATGCACCTGACGCGCCGATATGCAGCGCGCCACGCACGCCACGGCAACGAAGCGGGCCCAACTCGGTTCGTGGCGGTAAAGCCGACAAAGCCCGGCAACCAGCGAAATGGCGGGTGCCGTCCTGAGGAGAAGCGCCATGCCGTTTGACGCCTCGCTTGCAGAGCACCGGATAGCGGGCATCTCGTTATGTAGCGGATTGCACGAAGAACGGAAACTGATCTGCACTAGCAGGAGAGCATTGGATTGCCAGCCAATTACAATCAATTCAGACACGTCCTGGCGGAACTGTGCAGGAAGCCGTTTGAAAAACCCATGGTACGCGACGGACTGCGCACGCGGACACTGCGTTTTGACACCTTCGGCGTACAAAGCTCGATGCGCAGGAGCGATCCGTTCGAACTCGAGCTCCCGTACACCCGGGCCATGATGAGCTTCGGGCTTTTTCACCACGACCCCAGAGATATCCTGATCGTGGGTCTGGGTGGGGGATCACTCTCCAAATACTGCTTCCGCAGGTTTCCGTCGGCGCGGGTAACCTCCATCGAAATCGACGAGAGAGTGATTGCGTTACGCGAACAGTTTTTCATCCCGCCCGACTCGGAAAGATTCCAGATCGTGCATGCCGACGCGGCGGACTACCTGGCGGCCAGGACTGGCGTCGCGGATGTGATCCTGCTCGACGGCTTCGATGCATCGGGTCTGCCAGCCGCCTTGTCCAGCCGGTACTTTTACCAATCCTGCCGTGCCGCGCTGCGTGACAAAGGGGTTGTGGTGGCCAACCTGTTGAACAATGACCTGAAGCTCGCTGTCTGTCTCGAGCGAATACGCCGGGCGTTCGACGGAAAACTGTTTCGCACCACAGCGCACGGTGGCGGCAATGTCATCGCCGTCGGGCTCAGGCAGGAAGCCGTGCCGGGGTGGGATGATCTGCATGCCCGCGCGAAAGCAATCACGACGTCGATAGGCCTCGACCTGCGTCACCACGTGGCGAGAATGGAGCGTCACCATCGGGACGATTCCATTTACGGCGATCTTTCGTTCAACACGTTGGTCGTCGAGCGAAACGTTTGACGACACCGGAGACAACACCGATGGGACAGCTACTGGTCATCCATTACGTGCTGCTGGTCATCGCAGGCTGGCTGCTTGTCGGGATCATCGGACTCGCCAGTCTACGCCGCACACGGGTGGTCGCGCATGACCTCTTTCCAGTTGGTGCGATATTCGGTCTGTTGCTGTGCGCACTGGGTCTGACGGGCGTGTTCGCCGGTCCTCAGGAAATCACCCTGCCGCTCGGGTTGCCTAACCTGCCCTTTCATCTTCGGCTTGACGGCCTGTCGTCGTACTTCCTCGCTGTCCTCGGAGTGGTGAGCACGGGCGTCAGCGCGTTCTCGGCCGGCTATTTCCGCACTGGTGAAGGCACGCCGCCCGGGCTGCTCTGCTTCGAATATCACTTGTGCCTCGCCAGCATGGCAGCGCTGCTGCTGGCAGACGATGCATATAGCTTTATGGTCGCATGGGAAACGATGACGGTGTCGGCGGTTTTCCTTGTAATGACCAATCACCGCATCGTGGAGATTCGCCGCGCTGCCTACCTCTACTTCCTGATCTCCCATGTCGGCGCGCTGGCGCTCCTGCTGTGCTTCGGCCTGCTGCAAGCCAATACGGGCGACTACACGTTTGCCGCCATGCGTCAGCAGCATCTGGATGTATTCTGGGCCTCTATCGCGTTCCTGCTGGCTTTGTTCGGTTTCGGCGCCAAGGCAGGCATTTTTCCGCTGCACGTCTGGCTTCCGGACGCGCACCCGGCCGCTCCCTCACCCGTCTCGGCGCTCATGAGCGGCTTCGTATTGAAGGCCGGCCTCTACGGGATACTGCGCACGGTGTTCGATCTGTTGCACGTCCAGCTGTGGTGGTGGGGCGTCTTGATGCTGGCGCTCGGACTCTTTACCGCCCTCTTCGGTGTCGTCTTCAGTGCCATCCAGACGGACATGAAACGGCTGCTCGCGTACTCGTCGATCGACAATATCGGCCTGATGTTCGTCAGCATGGGACTGGCGATCCTGTTTCGCGCTTACGGAATGAACACGCTGGCCGCGCTGTCGTTGACCGCCCTGCTCTACCAGATCGCGAGCCACGCGACGTTCAAGAGTCTGCTGTTCCTCTGCACGGGCTCCGTGCTCCATGCCACCGGCGAACGCAATCTCGGGCGTCTGGGCGGCCTGATCCGCGTCATGCCATGGACTGCATGGGCGGCACTCGTGGGCGCATTTGCCAGCGCCGGACTGCCGCCGCTGGGCGGCTTCGTCTCCGAATGGCTGCTGCTACAGAGCTTTCTGTTCACGCCAGGCTTGCCGAACCCGTTCCTGAATATGGTGGTGCCGCTCGTCGCCGCGTTGATCGCGCTGGTGGCTGCGCTTGCAGGCTACACGATGGTCAAGTTCTTCGGCATCGTCTTCCTCGGTCAGTCGAGAGAGGCGAAGCTGGCCGAAGCACGCGACGCCAGCCGTTGGGAGCGGGCCGGTTTCGTCTGGCTGGCAGCGATATGCGTGCTGCTCGGGCTTCTGCCAGTGCAGTTCGTGGCTGTGCTGGATCGCGTCACCCAGATGCTGGTGGGGACCGGCATCGGAGTGACCGTCGCGAAGAATGGCTGGCTGCTGCTTGCGCCCACCAGCGTAGACCGGGCCAGCTACATGCCGGCGGTTTTTCTGCTGTTTTTCTTCGCGTGCTGCGGGCTCGCCTGGCTGCTGGTCCGCCGTCTTTACCATGGACGTGTGCGGCGCGCGGCGCCGTGGGCCTGTGGCTATCCGTTCGTGACCGCGCGCATGCAGGACACCGCCGAAGGGTTCGGCCAGCCCATCCGCGAAATTTTCACGCCGCTATTCAAAATCGAGCGGCGGCTGCCTTCGCCGTTCGACGAACATCCCGTGTACAGCGTCACCGTGACGGATCGCGCGTGGACCCTGATCTATGCGCCGCTGGAATGGTTTATCACGCGCATCGCGGCACTAGCGGGACGGCTTCAGACCGGCCGCATCGCCGTGTATCTGATTCATAGCTTTGTGGTGCTGATTGTGTTGCTGATGCTGGTGAGACGATGATTACGCTCTCCGGATTGCTCTCGCAGGGGGTCGAAATCCTGCTCGCACTCGCCGCCGCGCCGTTGCTCACAGGCTGGGTCAACATGTGCCGCGCCCGGCTGCAGAACCGTCGCGCGCCGAGTATCTGGCAGCCTTACCGGATGCTGCACAAGCTGTTCAATAAAGAGTCCGTGGTCGCCAGCCACGCAAGCCCGATATTCCGTGGTGCGCCATACGTTGTGTGGGCCTGCATGACACTCGCCTGCGCTATCGTGCCGACGCTTTCAACCGACCTGCCGCTGTCGCCAGCCGCCGACGCCGTCGCGCTGGTGGGCCTGTTCGCGCTGGCCCGCGTGACGATCTCGCTGGCCGCGATGGACGTCGGCACGGCATTCGGCACGCTGGGCGCGCGCCGCGAAATGCTGGTGGGCTTCCTCGCGGAACCCGCGCTGCTGATGGTACTGTTTTCGGCGTCGCTGATCACGCAGTCCACCTTGCTGACCCGCATCGTTGCGACGCTCAGTCATCGCGAACTGGCAATCTATCCGAGCCTTGCGTTCGCTGGCATCGCCTTCACGATGGTATCGCTCGCCGAGAATGCGCGGCTACCGGTGGACAACCCGACCACCCATCTCGAACTGACAATGATCCACGAGGCACTGATCCTCGAATATTCCGGGCGCCATCTCGCGCTGATGGAATGGGCTGCCAGTCTCAAACTGTTCGCCTACTCCTGCATCGGCCTGGCGCTGTTCATTCCGTGGGGTATCGCCGAGGCCGGCAATCCGGCCGCACTGCTGCTCGCGATCCCCGCGCTCTTTGTCAAGCTGCTGGTGGGCGGCGCAGCGCTTGCGGTCGTCGAGACAAGCAACGCGAAGATGCGCATTTTCCGTGTCCCTGAGTTTCTCGCCACAGCATTCCTGCTGGCCGTCACCGGGATGCTCGTCCACTTTCTGCTGGGGGCGTGAATGCACGGCTTCGCCACGCAGATCATCAATTTTCTGGCGGCCAGCCTGCTGCTATTGTCATTTGCGATGCTCAGCCAGCGCCGCATCCTGTCACTGATCCACCTCTATACGTTGCAGGGCCTGACACTCGTGTCCGCCAACCTGGTCCTCGGATACGTCACCGCCGACACGCACCTCTATATCTCCGCGATGTTGACCCTTGTACTCAAGGTCGGGCTGATTCCCTGGATCCTCTACAAGCTGGTGCAGCGCCTGAACGTCAGAACCGACGTCGAGCCGCTCCTCAATATCCCCGCCACGCTGCTGGTGGGCATCGTGCTCGTGATCGTCGCGTTCAACGTCGCGTCGCCGGTCAGCCAGCTTGCGTCATCGGTCGCACGCGGCACGCTCGGCATTGCGCTTGCCTGCGTGCTGCTGTCGTTCATGATGATGATCACGCGCGCGAAGGCGATCCCACAAGTGATCGGCTTCCTGTCGATGGAAAACGGCCTGTTCTTCGCCGCCGCCGCGGCCACCAACGGCATGCCGATGATCGTCGAACTCGGCATCGGGCTCGACGTGCTGGTCGGCATCCTGATCCTCGGCGTGTTCATGTTCCAGATTCGCGAGCAGTTCGACAGCCTGGACATTCGCCATATCGAGAAACTCAAAGATGACTGAGGCCTGGGTTCTGCTGCTCGTTTTCGCAATCCCGCTACTGGCAGGCGGATGTCTGGCGCTCGTGGGACATCGCCATTTCGCCGCGGAGCTTAACGTCGGGTTCAGCTTCCTGACATTGGCCGCCGCGATGCTCCTCGCGGCGCAAACCGTCGCGAACGGACCGGCCTTTGCACTTGGCAAACTCTTCTTTGTCGATCCGCTCAATGTGTTCCTGGTTGCCCTGACGGCGTTCGTCGGCTGGACCACTTCGATCTTTTCGCGGCCATACATGCGCATCGAGCGCGACCGCGGCAGGATGACCGGCTCGCGCATGCGTCTTTATCACAGCATGTACCAGCTTTTTATCTTTGCGATGCTGCTCGCGCTGCTTACCAACAACATGGGCATCCTGTGGGTCGCGATGGAAGCTGCCACGCTCGCGACCGTGCTGCTCGTCAGCGTCTATCGCACTGCGGCCAGCCTCGAAGCCGCATGGAAATACTTCATCCTGTGCGGCGTCGGCATCGCGCAGGCGTTGTTCGGAACGATCCTGCTCTATCTGGCCGCGAGCCGGCAGCTTGGGGGCGGCGATGCGCTGCTCTGGACCAGTCTGAACGCAGTCAAGGGCAGTCTCGATCCGACCATCATTTCAGTCGCGTTCGTGTTCCTGCTGATCGGCTATGGCACGAAGGTGGGTCTCGTACCCATGCACAACTGGCTGCCTGACGCACACGCCGAAGGTCCGACGCCGATCTCGGCGGTGCTGTCCGGCCTGCTGCTCAACGTTGCGCTCTATGCGGTGCTGCGTTGCAAGGTGCTGGCCGACGGCGCACTCCAAAACGGTTTGCCTGGACACCTGCTGGTGGGTTTCGGACTGGTCTCGGTGCTGATCGCAACCTTTTCGCTGTTCCGCCAGAAAGACGTCAAGCGGCTCTTTTCGTATTCGTCGATCGAGCACATGGGCGTGATGACATTCGCCTTTGGAATCGGCGGCCCCATCGCGAGTTTTGCGGGGCTGCTGCACATGACGGTTCACTCGTTGGTGAAGTCCGCCATCTTCTTCACCGTTGGACATGCCGCCCAGAAGGCGGGCAGCCAGGCCATCGACGACATCCGCGGGTTGCTGCGCGTGAGCCCAACGGTCGGATGGGGCATGATGCTCGGGACGCTCGCGATCCTAGGGATGCCGCCATTCGGCGTCTTCGCGAGCGAATTCCTGATCCTGACCACCGCGATGAGCAAATTACCGTGGGCCACGCCCTTCCTGTTGCTCGCGCTTGCTGTGGCGTTCGCGGCCATCTTCGTGCGCGTGCAGGGGATGGTGTTCGGAGACACGACGGCCAAGGTTCTTGAACATCCGCCAGCGTTGCTACCGGTATTTGTCCATCTTGGCATCGGGTTGATGCTGGGACTCTATATTCCGCCCTATCTTGCGACGTGGTATCGGCAGGCGGCGGCCATGATCGCGGGGTGACACATGCGCATCGAGGCATTCGGGCTTCCCGACCTGACAGGCCTGTCGGCATTCGCCGGCAGGTCATCCGCTTTTCTGGCTCAAGTCGATTCCGACACCTGGACGAGAACGGCCAGGACCGCGCGCGAAAACGGCGGGCGTCTGATCTCCCTGTGGGGCACCGAAGAGGCAGCAGGCACGCTTGTGATCTCGGCGGCTTATGCGCTGGAGGATGGCATTCTCTGGTTGCAGTTGCCGGCAGAGAAAGAAGGATATCCGGATCTGTCGGCCATCGTTCCGTGCGCCATACGCATGCAACGGGCGGTTCACGATCTGCTCGGACTGCATGCGACCGGCGCCAGTGACACGCGGCCATGGCTGAACCACGGCAACTGGCCGGCAGACTACCATCCGTTGCAAAAGCGCGCTACCGGAACTGAACGGTTCGAATCGCAGGAAGCTGACTATCCGTTCGTGCCGGTCGCCGGAGACGGGGTGCATGAGATTGCCGTGGGTCCAATCCACGCAGGCGTGATCGAGCCCGGGAATTTCCGCTTCTCGGTGGTCGGCGAAAAGGTGTTGCGACTCGAGCAGCGGCTGGGATACACGCACCGTGGCATCGAAAAGCTGTTCGAGCAGACACCCCTGCTGCTCGGGCACCGGCTGGCGGGGCGGATCGCAGGGGACACAACTGTCGCCTTCTCGTGGGCCTATTGCATGGCGGTTGAGCGCGCGCTGAACGGGTGGATTCCGCCGCGAGCACAATGGTTGCGTGCGCTGCTGCTCGAGCGTGAGCGCATTGCCAACCACCTCGGCGATCTGGGCGCGCTCGGCAACGATGCCGGCTTCGGGTACGGCCTGGCACACTTCTCCCGGCTGAAAGAAGACTGGCTGCGCCTGAACGACCAGGCTTTCGGGCATCGCTTTCTGATGGACCGGATCGTTCCCGGGGGCATATCGACGGACCTCAATCCGCGCTTCGTCACCGCGATGCTGACGCAATGCGATCAGATCGACACACAGGTCCGCGCGATGCAGCGCATCTACGAAGATCAATCTGGACTGCAGGATCGCTTCACGGGTGCGGGGATACTCTCCGCGAAAGTGGCGGAGCATTTCAGCGTATGCGGGCTCGTCGGGCGGGCCAGCGGACGGAAAGTCGACATACGCGTCGACCACCCATACGCGCCCTATCATGAGGTTCAGGCGCAGATAGTCAGCGACGAGCGGGGCGACGTGGCAGCCCGGGTCGCGGTCCGCTTCGGAGAAATCTACGAGTCCATCCGGCTGATCCAGACGCTCCTCGCCCGCCTGCCGGGTGGAGACATCGTCACGCTGCTTGACCGGGGCCAACCATCGTCCTGCGGAGTGGGCTGGATCGAAGGCTGGCGCGGCGATGTATTTGTCGCCCTCGAGACCGGGGCAAGTGGAACCATTGCCCGCTGCCACTGCCATGACCCCTCGTGGCAAAACTGGCCGGCGCTGGAGCACGCGATCATCGGCAATATCGTTCCCGATTTCCCGCTGATCAACAAGTCGTTCAATCTGAACTACGCGGGACACGACCTGTAATGTGGCAACTTCTCAAACAGATTGCGCGGACCGGCACGCCGGACGAACGGGTGCCGCAAAGCGACGGCGCGTGGCGCACCGAGAGCCGGCAGATTCAGCAGGACATCCTCGATATACTCGGCCGGGCGCTATGCATCCGCGAGATCGACGCAGGCTCCTGCAACGGGTGCGAGCTGGAAATCCACGCACTCAACAATCCGTACTACAACATCGAAGGCTTGGGTATTCGTTTTGTTGCGAGCCCGCGCCATGCCGACATGCTGCTCGTTACCGGCCCACTGACGCTGAACATGAGAGAAGCGGTATGGCAGGCCTACCAGGCAACGCCCAATCCGAAGCTGGTTGTCGCCACCGGCGAATGTGCGTGTACAGGGGGCATGTTCAGGGATAGCTATGCGGTCAGTGGACCGCTCTCGACACTCCTTCCTGTCGACGTCACGATACCGGGTTGTCCGCCTCCGCCCATCGATATCCTGAGAGGCATTCTCACTGCGCTTCGGGGCAAACACCCAGCCCCTGCGCTGTGATCTTGTCCGTGGCTGCGGTTGACGACAACATGAAACAATACGAATCCTGTGCCGGGCCGATGCAAGAGGACCGTCCTGCGCTCCACACTGATGCTATCAGAGACAACGACCAATGACCGCGCGACTGACTCGCCTGTGGGTATCTGCCAACAACCTACTCCGGCTGGCCTGGATAGAGGTACTCACGATAATCGTCTTCATGCTGGTGATCAGCCTGCGCTTCCCGTCGTGGTTTGTGGTTCTTTCGGCTATCGTCAACGGTGGGGCCGCGGCTTATGTCGCCAGATGTATTGCGTCCGAACGGTCCACTACGGTTCATGATCCGTTACTTTTTACAGTCCTTATCGGCAGCGGCATGGCTTCGATTACCTTGACGCTCAAGTGGTGGCTAGTGGAAAAGCAGTTTAAGCTCGCCTCCGGCACTCTTCTCCATATGACCGGTCATGCCGAGGCGACCTCGAATCCGGCACTCGCCTGGTCGAGCGTGCTGACCCAGTGGGGCTCCTGCTCAATCTTTCTGGTGATCGTGGCGATCTGGGCGTTAAGCAGGCGACACGCCACATGAACACCATACACAATAGGAATACGGAACATCCACGATCCACGTAACTACACGGACGATGTAGCAAAATTATAGGCACATCACCGATCTTTGTTTGGCGTGGTCAGATGGCGTTGATCCTCGCTACCGGTTCACCGCGCAGGCAGTATCTCCGGCCCGCGAGCTCGTTGCAAACCGCACCAGGTTACTGATGTCCGACGGGACGTATAGAGGTGTGCAGCCGCTCGCTTATACTTTATCCGTCACAGATGTCATATGCCATCTCACCTTAGGTAAGGAGCCTGCCTTTTCGCTGTAGCACCGACGAACTACGCGATCAAGGTGACCAATGAAATATCGCCAAGATGGCCTTCATCCCGACGCAGCTGGAGTCGGCCAACGACTGCGCACCTCGAAGGCGCAGCCCATCACGACATGAAGACGAAAATGGAAATCGCGATTCTTAAAAGATGATCCGCTGCACGCTGCATTCGTGAGCGATACGCTTTTCCGGCCTTGACATCGATGTCAAGGTTTCGCTGACGGAAACGCGCTCGCCCACGCACTGCAGCGCCGCGCCTTCGATCTGCTGGTGCTCGACTGGATCGTGCCAGACATGTCAGGTGAAGAAGTGTTGCATTGGGTCCGACGCAATCTGACGAGCCATCTTCCGCTGATTTTCCTGACGGCACGTCAGCACGACAGGGGCATTGCTGCCATGCTGAACACTGGTGCCGACGACTACATCGTTAAGTCTGTCTTTCCGGTTATGATACTCGCCCGCGTGAGCGCACTCCCGCGTCGAGCGTATCGGCACCTGGAACCGCACAGGAAACCTTCGGGGACTTTGAGTTTAATCCGGGGGGCCGGGCGTGTCTTACGCAACGGCGCGTCAATAGATCTGACGCAGCGCGAATTCTCGCTCGCCCTGCTGCTTTTTAGACATATGGGACATCCACTGTCGCGCGCCCGCATATGCGAAGAGTCTGGAAGCAGACTGTCGACTTTGCTTTGATCCTCTCATCCGACCGTGCACGGCATCGATCACGACGCCGTGATTTCACCACACTGAACTTGCCACAGCTTGCTGTGTGCCCAAGGAGAGTAATGAAAAGTCCGGCAGTACGTCGGATATCGAGAGCACCCGCAGCCTATAGGTTGTATGCGAAGTCTTTGGAAAAAAGCTCGGTTGAACCTTTGTTGAACCCTTGAAAAAACGCGAAGGCTGGCAGTGTACGTAACTCTTTGATTTCTTTGGTGGGCCGGGTGGGAGTCGAACCCACGGTGTCCTTTCGGAGGCGGATTATGAGTCCGCTTTCCCGACGCTGACGAAAACGTCGACAGATAGGGCGATAGGGGTTGATCCGCTCGAAAAGCGAGTGGAGCCTGCCGACGGATGTCTGATTCCCCTGCGTAACTTCTTGCGTAACTTTTCATGCTCCCCCTGTATTGACAAGGCGCAAAACAATCGTTTAAAGATTGTTAGATCGGTTTCCGGTTGTGTGCGCCGGCACGCATAGCCGCGCTCGAAGCACGCGAAGCGCGCCGGAATTGATTTTTCCCGGTTCGATACTGGTATCCAAGTGGAGTGCTCAGGCTATCTGCTCACTGGGTTCGAAAAATCGATGCGCGAGGTGGCGCCACCACAGGGCATCAGTCGATTACTCGACAGCGCCTGTGCGGAAATTGGGAATTCTCAAGCAGTTCGTATGCACTTAATCTGGCCATTCATTTACGCGACGGCGCGCACGCTGCGCGCGCGCTTTCCTGCATACTTCATGAGACTTCCGATGCTCTATGAACTGACCACCCTTTCGTCTCATCTTCTGGAGATAGATCGGGTTATCGAAAATGCCGAAGCCTATTTGCAGCATCCCGACACGCGAGGCGAATGGCTCGGCGCCTGGACCGCGGAACACGGGCGCCTGGGCACGCTGCGGATTCTGCGCGGGTTTGCCGACGCGCAGGAACTCACGCAGGAGAGGACGCGAGCGCTGCATCATGTGAATCCGTTTGGCGCGGCCGGGGTTGTCGAGTCGATCGAGATGGAGAGCTACGCGGGCTTTCCTTTTCTTCCGCCTGTTCGGCCCGGACGGCTTGGCAGATATTACGAGTTTCGGACTTACTGGCTCCGTCCCGGCGGCCTGACGCCGACAATCGAGGCATGGGAAGCGGCCATGCCCGAGCGCTCGAAGCTGTCGCCGTTGCTGGTGAACATGTATGCCCTCGATGGGGCGCCGCGGATCACGCATATCTGGCCGTTCGACAGCCTCGATGAGCGTGTTGCAATTCGGGCCGAGTCTTTCGCGATGGGAATCTGGCCGCCCAAAGGCGGCCCACAGCAGTTTTATGAAGCGACTTCGACGATCTGGATACCCACCGGAAGATCGCCGTTACGATAGCCGCGATTGGTTCGCACACCGATATGATTCAGACTACGCCGCAGCCCATTCAGCCAGGGTTGCCACGGTATTCATATTGCGTGCGGTTCCGTTCTTCGCGGCCGGGATTTTCAGCCTGGAGTGAGCCATTCCGTTAGCGTAATGCACGTAGATTTCGCGCGTTCCCAGCGCGATTTCTTCAGCCTGCCGGCCGCTGATCGCGGCCAGCGTGTCCGGCGGCGGCGGCGCATCGAGAAAGATGGCCATCGTGCGGTTCGGTGCGGCAGACCTGAAAGGATTGCCTTCAAGGACCGCCGACAGTTCCGCACCCGTTCGGATCAACGCCCCCACGGGTTTGCCGGCGTATGCCTCGAGGCGGCGCTCCAACTGGGTCTTGACCGAGGATTCAGAAAGCCTGCTCGAAAAGACCACGTTGCCACTGGCGATATAGGTGCGAACGCTGGTAAAGCCGATGGACTCGCACATGTCCCGAAGCTCGGACATCAGGAGCTTGCCGGTTCCGCCGACGTTCACGGCGCGTAACAGGGCGACATAGGTGCTCATTGAGTTAGTCTTCTGGTCGTAGTCGATGTCCGGGCTAAACGGTGCACGCGCACAGTCGCCCCCCTCACCCCGCCCGCGCGATCTCCGGCATCGGTGCAAACAGCGCATCGAGATCGTCATCGGAGAACTTCACCGTGCCTGCCGCGTCCTCGGAAAGAATGCTATCGGCAAGCTCGGCCTTCTTCTCCTGCAGCCTCACAATCTTCTCCTCGATACTGCCGGCCGCAATCAGCTTGTAGACAAACACCGGTTTGTCCTGGCCGATACGATGCGCGCGGTCGGTCGCCTGGTTTTCAGCCGCAGGATTCCACCACGGGTCATAGTGAATCACCGTATCGGCAGCCGTGAGGTTCAGCCCGACACCGCCCGCCTTCAGGCTGATCAGAAACAGCGGCACCTCGCCGTTCTGAAAGCGCCGCACGGGCGTGGCGCGGTCGGTGGTGTCGCCGGTCAGCGTGAGGTACGGAATCGCGGCCTTGTCGAGCGCCGCCGCAATCAGTTCCAGCATGCCCGTGAACTGCGAAAACAGCAGCACGCGCCGGCCTTCCTCGATCAGCGCCGGCAGCATCGCCAGCAGCAGTTCGAGCTTGGCCGACTCCTTGACGCGCGCGGCCTTCTCCAGCTTCACGAGACGCGGGTCGCAACATACCTGGCGCAGTTTCAGCAGCGCATCCAGCACGATGATATGGCTGCGGGCCAGCCCCTGCGCCGTGACGGCCGCCCGCACCTTCGACTGCATCGCAGTCCGGACGATTTCATACAGATCGCGTTGCGCGCCCTCCAGATCCACGGTGCGCACGATGGTGGTTTTTTCAGGCAGCTCCTTCGCCACCTCGTCCTTGCGGCGCCGAAGCATGAACGGCCGGATCCGGCGCGCCAGCAGTTCACGCCGCACACCGTCGCCGTTACGCTCGATCGGATTGCGCCAGCGCCTGGTGAAGTCCTTCTGCGCGCCGAGAAAACCCGGCAGCAGAAAATCGAACTGCGACCACAATTCGCCGAGGTGGTTTTCCAGCGGTGTCCCCGTCAGACACAACCGATGCCGCGCCCGCAGATCGCGAACCGCCGCCGCCGATTTGGTCGTAGCGTTCTTCACGTACTGCGCTTCATCCAGAATCAGCAAGTGGTACTCGTGCTCGGCCAGCACCGCGTGATCGCGCCACAGCAACGCATAGGTCGTGAGAACCAGTTCGTGCTCGCCGATCAGTTCGAAGCGCTCCTAGCGCTGCGGCCCATTCAGCTCCAGCACCTTGAGATCGGGCGCAAACCGCCGTGCTTCTTCGCGCCAGTTGTGCACGAGGGTGGTCGGCACGACGATCAGCGCCGGGCGGTCGAGGCGCCCGGCTTCCTTTTCCGCCAGTACGTGCGCCAGCGTCTGGACCGTCTTGCCCAGCCCCATGTCGTCGGCCAATACGCCAGCCAGGTTGTGCTCGCGCAGGAACTGCATCCAGCTCAGGCCCTGGTGCTGGTACGCGCGCAGCTCGGCCTGCAAACCGCGTGGCACCGGCGCTTCGCGCACCCCGGCGCCGTCCTGCAGACGCTCGGCCAACTGGCGGATCGACGCGTCACCCTGAAACTGCCAGCGGCCCGTATCGGTCAATGCAGCGAGCCGCCCTGCGTCAAGCTCGGGAATCCTCAGGTTATCGTCGCCCTTCCAAGTGCCGATTCCATCAAACAGGTCGACCAGCACCCGCACCACCGGTTTGAGCCGTCCGGCCCGCAAACGCAAGCGCTCGGCACGATCGGTCGTGAGTTCGATGGCTGCTTCGTCGTCGATCGTTTCCAGCGCGCCGCCCACC
>SDBV01002649.1_pt1 | contig 26700 bp, 27 predicted proteins | sample 2277081 | NCBI WGS metagenome assembly SDBV01 (sample SAMN10402039, study PRJNA504765) | marine sediment metagenome | isolation source: marine sediment core GS10_PC15, 223 cmbsf | place: Arctic Ocean: Southern Knipovich Ridge | collected 2010 | reverse complement strand
TACGGCTGCGATCTGGGTACGGTCCGAGTGTTCCAGACGCCAGGTGAGGCGCACTATGCGTTTGGTGAGGTGTTTTTCTGTGGGGCCGACGGGTTTGTATTCGGCAAATATCTGGTCGCGGTGTAGGTCGAATTCGGCTTGGGATTCTCCGGGGAAGAGGCCCTGGGCAGCATAGATGCCGTGTTTGAAAGAGTTTTGTGCGGCGACGGTCTTGCCTTCGGGGGTTTGTGGGCCGGTGGATTGGCTTGCGTTTTGACGGTTTGCTTCGATCTGTTTTTCTGTTGCCATTGTATTGTTCCTTTCAATAATACTGTTATCTTTTAGTGCCTATTTTGTCCTCCTCCGCCAAGGCTCCGGCGGATCTTCGATATTCATTTTTAACTGTTTTCAAAAAACATAGTCCCCCCACCCTTTGCACGAACTTGCGCGTTTGATGCAAAAATCGGTGATTTTTTTGGGGGTTGAAAACGGTAAGTCGTTGTTGGGAAAGGAGTAAAAAAAATTTATTTTTTTGCCCAGTAGCAGAATAGTGCAAGCGCATTTGGAAGATTTTAGCGGTTATTTTGGATGATTACTGCGTTATACGCCTGCCGTCTAAGCCTTGTACTAATCCAAAATTCCGCGCTAAAATCGAATTACTTTGCATTTAAAGAATAAAACGCCTCACAAAAAAGGGGTGACTTGTTGACAGAATCGGTTCTTTAATGTAGAAAATGGGGGAGGGATTTTGTTGGTTATACAAAAGTTGCAAAAACTATGGAAGGGACGGCATATGCGGATTGCTACTAAATCTGTTCTCATTGGAATAATGCTGAGTTGTGTTTTGCTAACGTTTCCAACTTCACTTACATGTTGTGCAGGCAACGAGGATATATCTTTGCTCTGGCCATCGGAGAGAAAAGGGTTAATTTTCAAAAAATGGACCGGCCCACATATAAAAGAAGTTGTAATGCCCGAAGGATTTCTTCTTTCGCCTGTAGACGTCTTTGATGCATTGGGTCCCAGCAAATTCGTTTTTTCCATATACGCCGATGACAATTTTTACTATGTGGTCTTTGGTTGGTCGAAAAGAATATCTCTGGTGAAGGATTACGGTTTTAAGATAGACGGCAAAACAGGCGAGACGCATCTTCCGCTCAAACAAAAACCTTACAAATTGTCGATTCCCAAAAGAATGATGGACCATGCCACAAAAAGACTTTCGGAAAAGAATCGTAACGCATTGCTTCAGAAAGCTGATGAAATTGCAGATAGTTTTATCAAGGCAATAGGTAAGTGTAATTATAATTTTCTTACAGAGGATCAAATTGCCGGACTTCGGCGTGAGATTCGTGATTTTGCCAGCCATTATCTTAATGGACGTATGAGCAACGCAAAATTTAAAACTCTGAGCAAGAGTATCGAGAATTATGGTTTACGTCGTGTAAGAAGCGATGACCCCGATATGCTGTATTCCTTAGAGATTGGGTATTTCGAGTTCCGTGATCAGGTAAACACGTTTAAGTGGTTACTCTGGAAAGCACTGACGCGTGGGTCTCTCAGTGCCAGTGACCTTAAACGGCGTAACGCTCAGCACAAATGGCTAAAGGAGTTTATTAAGACTGTACCATTTAGCCAAAGCGATTGGATGTATGTAGGTGTCGAGAGTAACGAAATGCGTCAATGGGCAGAAGATAGTCTTGAGCAGAGGCTTGCCAATCCATTGTCGTTAATGTCGGAGGCGATGACAGATGAGCAATTTGTCAATTTCAAGGAATGGATGAAAAGAAGTTCTAAAAATAGTCTTGTCATGACAATCAGTGACATCCGTTCTCGATCCATTGGGGCACATGCGCATAAACGTTGTGACATTGAAGACGTTTACCGATATCCGTTTGATATCGACTTACCATTTGAAGATGAGGTTTTATCCATGTTCGGTGGCCCCGATACGCATCTGGCATTTGCTTCTAATGCGCGGTTTCGCGGTAAGGAAACATTTTTAGATGCAAGAGGGCGCAGCATTTTAGATGTTATAAAGCTTTTGACGGTATCTTTGGATAGTGAAACTGACAGCAAAAAACTACAGCAACATTTTACCCGCTGGGCAGATCAGAATCATAAAGGTGACGTTGCGTATCTTCACGAAGATGCCAGATTGATCATGCTGCGAGGTGCCGGATTTGCGACACTGAAAGTAAAAAACTGGCTTGACGCCGACCGAGTCACCGACGATGAGCTTCGAGAACTGATTAACAAGGACAGCCGGACAGAAATATCAGTTAAGGGCCTACCTCCTATGAACGGACCAATGAGATTGGATACGCGTATATTCATAGCGGTTGAAACCGCGGAAAAAAGATTGGCCGTGATAGCACTAAAGAACAGGGAGTTTGGCTCGCTCGTTATGAGATGTCGAGCCAGAGGAGAAAGGTAAAAGAGAAATGACTAAGAGACTGGCGTCATTTTTGATCTTGCTGCTTGGTTGATCGGGTTTAGAAAAAATGGAACGACCGGTCCCGTGATTGTAAAGGTCGTCATAAGCCACTAAATTGGCATTGGTCAACATCTCGTAAATATGCACGACAGGGCTGGAAAGGCGATTCTGCGATGAGCGATCTATATGATGACGAGGGAATAGAATTTGTTAAATAATTACGCGTGTGAAAAAACAGCGTTTCACACCCTACGACGGGGGGGGTATGTGATACGAATATCGGGGTTTTTTGTGGCGGATTGGGGTGATTTTGGTTATGATGCGGGGGTATGGAGAAGATTGAACGAGCTTTGTTGCGGTATTGGGGGTATAAGGGGTTTTTTCCGCTGCAGCGGGAGGCTATGGAGTGCGTTAGCGGGGGTGTTGATTCTGTTGTGGTTCTTCCTACGGGTGGGGGTAAGTCTCTTTGTTTTCAGGGGCCGGCGGTGACTATGGAGGGGCTTGCGGTTGTGGTTTCTCCTTTGATCTCTTTGATGAAGGATCAGGTGGATGCACTGAAAGAGTGCGGGGTTGCGGCTGAGCGAATTGACAGCTCGCTTTCGATGTCGCAGCAGAATGATGTTTTTAGCAGGATCAATCGAAAGGAGCTAAAGCTTCTTTACCTTTCGCCTGAACGACTTATGTCGGATAATTTTCTCGGGATTTTGCGAAAGGCGGAGCTGTCGTTTATCGCTATCGATGAAGCGCATTGCGTGAGTATGTGGGGTCATGATTTCAGGCCGGAGTATCGCCAGTTGGGATCGCTGAAAGATATGTTTGGCGGTATTACTATTGCCGCTTATACCGCGACGGCGACCGACCAAGTGCGAGTCGATATTGCCCAGCAGTTAAAACTTGACAACCCGCGGATGATCGTAGGGTCATTTGATCGACCGAATCTGCTGTATAAAGTTGGGCCGCGGAATAATATTGTCAAGCAGGTTTGTTCTGTGGTCGACCGGCACAAGGGGGAATCGGGTATCATCTATTGCATCAGGCGCAAGGATGTTGACAGTATGTGCGGGCAGTTGAAAAGTAAAGGCTATAAGGTTGCGCCTTATCATGCGGGGATGGAAGCTGGCGACCGCAGGAAAAATCAGGATATGTTCATCAATGAAAAGGTGGATATTATCGTAGCTACGGTCGCGTTCGGTATGGGGATAGATAAATCCAATGTTCGCTACGTCATTCATGCCGGGATGCCGAAGTCGCTTGAACACTATCAGCAGGAAAGCGGGCGCGGCGGGCGCGACGGGCTGGAGGCGGATTGTTGTTTGTTCTATTCAGGCGGCGACTACGGGACGTGGAAAAGTATAATGCGGGATATGCCGGTCGAAGCTTATAAGATCGCGATGGTCAAGCTTAACCATATGTATAACTACTGCACCGGGGGTGTTTGCAGGCACAAGGCTATCCTTCGATATTTCGGTCAGGACCTTGATAGTGACAACTGTAACGCGTGCGATATGTGTCTGGGCGAATTGGATTATGTAGACGATGCTCTGATAATCTCCCAGAAGATACTTTCCTGCATCGTTCGCGTTGAACAGAGGTTTGGCGGTAACTATGTCGCTTCGGTTCTTGTCGGCTCGCGGGATAAACGGGTACTGGAAAATAATCATGACAGGCTGAGTACTTACGGTTTGCTTGAGGATCATTCAAATCACGCTGTGCGCGACTGGATCGAACAGCTTGTGGGCCAGGACTATATCGAAAAGTACGGCGAATATAATGTTCTGAGGATTACGGAAAAAGGCGGCACTGTTCTTAAAGGAGAGCGGACTCCGCGCTTGCTCAAACCGGCTGTTAAAAAGGCTAAGGTCTCGAAAGTCACTACGGATTCATGGGAAGGTGTAGATAAGGAGCTGTTCGAGACTTTGAGGAAATTACGGTCGAAGATCGCCGGCAAAAAGAAACTTCCCGCATATATAGTTTTCGGCGATGGGGCACTTAGAGATATGGCCAGAAAAAGGCCGGCATCTCTTGACGCGTTTCTTAATGTCAAAGGAGTGGGTGAAAAGAAATACCAGCAATACGGAGAAACGTTTATCGCTACTATTAAAGATCACTGTTCTGAGTATTCATTGGATATGAACACAGAGGAATATTAAATAGATGGCTGTGGGGTTACTGAAAAAGTCTCTTGATTAAGTTTTGGTTTTGCTTAGAATGTGTTTTTGTGAAATTGTAACACTTTAGCTATGTGTTAAAAATGGATTCCTGCTAAAAGCATGCAGGAATGACACTTAAGAGTGGAGATGGACATGACACGGGATGAATTGATCAAGCGGGTTAAAGAGACTTCGTATTTAGAGGGTGATTTTACCTTACGCAGCGGCAAGAAGAGCAAATATTATATGGATAAGTACCTCTTCGAGACTTGTCCGGATATATTGAAGGCTTTGGGGGCTGAGTTCGCAAAGCATGTAAGCGACGATGTGACGCTTATCGCAGGGGCGGAGCTTGGCGGGGTAGCACTTGCGGCGGCGACGGCGATGGAAACGGGTAAGAACTGGATCATCGTTCGCAACAGTAAAAAAGGGTACGGCACGAGTAAGATGGTCGAAGGTGCGCTCAAAGAAGGGGACGTTGTACTGCTGGTAGAGGATATCGCTACGACGGGCGGTCAGGTGCTCGAAGCGGCGAAGATAATTACCGATGCGGGCGCGACGGTTAAGGAGATCGTGTGCGTGATCGACCGCAAGCAAGGCGCGGAAGAAAATATTACGGGGGCAGGGTATAAGTTCGATAGTATTATGACCAAGGACGACTTGGGGATCGTGGACTAGGCCCTTTAGGGTCGTAAATGCCCACGAGTAAATTGGTGACTATTTGTAAACAAGCGGGTTACCGCGAATAAAATGGGAATTTCAATCGTGACCGGTATAGATTGGCTATGAGTTTTTTTGAGGCATTGATGCTTATGTTCTTAATGCTGTGATGGTTCTTGTCGATATATGTTTACATCGCAGGAATTATCGGCTTGAACGGCAGTAATACCAATGGTATTTTTATGGATCGAATCAAATTATTGTGTGATATCGGTGAGCTTAATCACCTGTTTCGCGACAGTGTGAGCGTGGAGAATTTTCTGCAGCGCACCGTCATGATGATCACGCATCATCTCAAGACTGAGGTCTGCTCGATCTATCTGTACGATGAGGACAATAAGCAGCTTGTCATGCGGGCGACGGAGGGTTTGAGCCCTGATTCGATCGGGCAGGTTCGCATGCAGATCGGTGAGGGTCTTACGGGCTTGGCGATCAAGGAACTTCGGCCGGTTTGTGTTACTAAGGCAAGTAAGCATCCGAACTATAAACTTTTTGTCGGGACGGATGAGGAGCTGTATGACAATTTCCTGGCAGTTCCTATTATGCGTGGTATTTCACGGATCGGCGTACTCGTTCTGCAGCGGAAGAAGAAGCAGCGTTTTCTCGACGAGGATGTTCTTGCGTGCAAGGCGGTAGCGTCGCAGTTGGCCAACATTGTCGAAAATGCCAAGTTCCTGATGTCAGCGCATACGCCGCATGAAGACAGAAGGGGTACGGCGGTTCTTGAAGATATGAAAGTTATAAACGCCAAGGTGGCGTCGGAGGGGTATGCTTTTTCCGAGGCGACGGTTGTCGATAAGGAAAGGACGTTTACGTTCCTGCTGCAGAGGCATTTTTCCGAGCGGTATTCGTTGGAAGATCTCGATAAGGCGGTTGCGGCTACGAGTAAGGAGCTTCGGGAACTTCAGAGCCAGGTTGAGGAGAAGTTGAGTGACGCGGCGTCTTTGATATTCGCATCGCATTTATTGATCCTGAAGGACGAGAAGTTTGTCGGTGCGATGCGAGAGCTTATCGAAGAGGGGATGAATCCGCCGGATGCGATTTTGAAGATCGCCAAGGAATATATAGATATTTTTGCGGTCAGCAGCGATTCTTATCTTCATGAGAAGGTGCAGGACGTCGAGGATCTTGTGGTTCGGCTGATCGGCAATCTTGTTCGTGAGTATGAGGATCTGGGTGATTATCGCAGGAAGGTTGTTATCTCTCGCGATCTGTTTCCTTCGGATCTTTTGCAGATGTCGTCGGAAGAGGTTCGCGGAATAATATTGGTCGGCGGCGGTGTGACAAGCCACCTGTCTATACTGGCGCGGTCGTTGCAGATACCGATGGTCATTGCCAATAAAAAGGAACTTTTGGATATACCGGAAAAGACGAAAGTTCTTATCGATGCCGAGGTCGGCAATGTTTACGTTGAGCCGTCCGAGGAGGTGCTGAAAGGTTTTGAGGATCGCAACGAAGCGCGGGCAAAGGCGGCGGACCATACCGCCGAAGTAAAACCGGAAACATTCACCGCGGACGGGATGCAGGTACATTTGATGGCGAATATTAATTTACTAAGTGACCTTAAGCTTGCCAAAGAGTTTAGCTGTGAAGGGGTCGGTTTGTACCGGACGGAGTTTCCATTTATTATTCGCAGTGATTTTCCTTCGGAGCAGGAGCAGTTCGTGACATATCGCAAGCTGATCGAGCAGATGGACGGTAAGCCGTGTGTGCTTCGTACGCTTGATATCGGCGGGGATAAGGTTCTTTCGTATTACCATAATGCCAAGGAGAAGAACCCGAGCATGGGGATGCGGAGCATTCGATTTTCGCTGCAGAATAAGAAGGTGTTTGTCAAGCAGATACGGGCGATGCTTCGGGCAGGAGCAGGGGCCGATCTTCGTATTATGTTCCCGATGATATCTTCTATCGATGAGTTTCGGCAGGCAAAACAGGTTATAACCGACTGCGCAGAGGCTCTTGAAGGCGAGGGTGCAGCGTGCAACACAGCACCCATGATAGGTATGATGATCGAGATACCGGCTGTGGTTGAGCTTATGGAATCGTTCGCAAAGGAGGCGGACTTTTTCTCTGTGGGGACGAACGATTTTATTCAGTTCATGTTAGGGGTGGACAGGACAAATGAGAACGTCGAGAGTTTTTATCTGCCGTATCATCCGGCGGTATTGCGGGGGCTTGAGCGGATAGTTACGGGGGCGAGCAAATACGGCAAGGAAGTGGCGGTGTGCGGGGATATGGCGCATCAGGGTCAATACCTCCGTTTCCTGCTTGGCATCGGGATACGAACGCTGAGCATTGACGCGATATATATGCCGCGGATACAGAAGCGTATCTCACAGGTGGATATAGCGGACGCTAAGGCGATGGCGAAAGAGGCACTTGCAAAGGGCAGCGTAGAGGAAGTGGCAAAGATACTTGGTATCCGCAGCAGTAACGATTAAGAGTAACGGTGATCAGGGGCGGGCAATCTCTACTAATTTTATGACTCGTCTTGCAATAGTTGTTTTTGCGGCGCAGGAAAGCTTTAGCCAATCGGAGTTGGGGGTTTTTATTTCGACGGTCGATCTTTCGGCGGAGATGGCGTCGGGGGTGTTGGCGATTATCATGTCGAGGTTCTTTTCTTTGAGTTTTTTTTCGGCGTTTACTTTTAAGTTTTTGTCTTCGAGGGCAAAACCTATAACAAGTTTTTGTTTCTTGTTATTCCCTGCCCACTTGAGGATGTCTTTTGTTGGTTTGAGTGTGATGGTTGTATTTTCAGCGGTTTTTTTGAGTTTTGTTTTGGAAGTTTTTGCGGGTGTGTAATCGGATACCGCTGCAGCCATTATGAGGCAATCGCATTTGGAAAAATTGTCTTTTACGGCTTTGAACATTTCTGCGGCGGTTTCGACGTTGACGATCTTTGCCTTTTTGGGGGAGCGAAGGTTCGTCGGTGCGGTTATGAGGGTGACTTTGTGGTCTGCGCTAAGGGCGGCGCGTGCGAGAGCGTATCCCATTTTGCCGGAGCTTGCGTTGGAGATAAAGCGTACCGGATCGATATATTCGCGTGTTCCACCGGCTGTGATCAAGATTCTCATATCAGATTTGTTCTGCGATCTGTTCGATTCGTTTTATTATATCGGCAGGTTCTGTCATTCTGCCGGTTCCTTCGGTTCCGCATGCAAGCCGCCCAGTTTCGGGGCCGATGATCTCGATCTGTCTTTTTTTCAGAGTTTCGATATTTTGCTGCACAGCCGGGTTCGTCCACATTTGTGTATTCATGGCAGGGGCGATGAGGAACGGTTTGTTCCAGCAGGCACAAAGAGTCGTTGAGAGCAGATCGTCGCAGATGCCATTCGCTGTTTTGGCGATGATGTTAGCAGTTGCAGGGGCTACGACAATGATATCGGCTGAGTCGGCAAGATCTATATGCGTTATGCTGAAGTCCTTCGGGTCGGTCCAGAGATCGGTATAGACCGGCATACCAGTCAGAGCCTGAAATGTTCTGGGGGTGACGAGCTTTGCAGCGCTAGCGGTCATTACGCAGCGGACCTTAGCGCCTGCGGAGGTAAGTTTGCTCGCAAGGTCGGCAGCTTTGTAGACCGGTATTGCGCCACTTACTCCAAGCAGAATATTTACATCCTTTAGCTTTGAGAGGGCTTGGGCCATTGCGGGTTACCGTTATAGTGCAGGTGGTTTCGGCTTAGTAGGCGGTGCGTAGTCAATTGCGATCTTGTCTTCTTTGATCTCTTTGACGACGATCTCGAGATTGGTCATACCCTCGGTGTCTTCGATCAGCGGCCTCGATCCCTGCATGATTTCGATAATTCTCTTTTGGATAAGGGCGGAAAGTTTGAATCTTCCGCCGACTTTATTTACCAGGTCCGTGCTTTTAAGTTCTTCTATCATGTTTTTTTACACCTTTTCCTTCAATCGTTTGTATGGTTTCGGTTATTGCCTGTTCCAGGTCCTCATTTACTACGAGATATTCATAATACTGCCATGCGGCAGCTATTTCTTTGCTTGCGCCGCTTAGTCTTTTCATTGCGGTCTGTGTGTCTTCGCCTCTTGCTCTGTCTGACAATCTTTTTACGAGTTCGGCTTGGCTGGGCGGAAGTATGAAAATCATTATGGCGTCCGGATAGAGTTTCTGTACGTCTTGTCCGCCCTGAACGTCAATTTCGAGAATAACCGTCTTGCCGTCATTTAGGGCTTTTTCCGTTGTGGTTTGCGAAGTTCCGTATAGGTTTCCAAAGACCTTGGCGTATTCGAGAAAATCCCCGCTATCGATCTTTTGCTGGAAATCCTCCTTCGATACGAACCAGTAATCCTTGCCATCTGCTTCTCCTTCGCCGGGAGCTCTTGTGGTGGTCGATACACTGAGAAACACACCTGTTCTTTTAACCACTTCTTTACAGATGGTGCTTTTGCCTACTCCCGAGGGGCCGCTAAGGACGATCAGTTTACCTCTCTTTGTGTCTTTACTCATGGTGCAAATCTCCTCATTCAATGTTTTGAACCTGTTCCTTGATCCTGTCGATGGAGCATTTAATGTCAATGACACACTGGCATATCAGTTCGTTTGAAGCCTTGCTCGCGATAGTGTTTGCCTCCCGCAGCATTTCCTGAGCGACGAAATCAAGTTTTCTTCCGTTGTTGGTGTCTTCTTTACAGAAAGCTTTAAACTGAGCCAGATGTGAATTCAGTCTTGTGATCTCTTCGGCGATGTCGCACTTTTCGGCGAAGATCGCCACTTCTCTTGCGAGTGTTTCGGAATCAAGTTCGAGTCTTGCGACGGCGAGAAGGTCGTCGACTCTCTTTTTTAATTTATCATGGTACTCTTGTACAACAAGCGGAGACTTCTGGCAGACAAAATCAAGTTTTTTCGTTATCGCATCACAGTTGGCGATCAGGTCGTCGGCAAGAGTTTTTCCTTCCTGCATTCTCATCTGGTTAAGTTTTTCGAGAGCCTGCTGTGTCATGGCAATTACAGTTTTTCTTATTTTTTCCGCTTGCTGCTGGTCAGGTACCGCCGGCTGAATGACTCCCGGTATGGCGAGCAGTTCAGTGATGTTTATCTGTGTGTCAATATCATTTAGTTTGGCGACGGCTTGCAGTTTCTTTATGTATGCCTGTATGGTATTTTCGTCAATATCAAAAAGTGCCTGGTCGGAAGTGCTCTGTATCTTGAGCGTAAAGTTTACGGTACCGCGATTGATACGGCTTCGTAAGAGCTTGTCGATCTCGTCGGTCATGAAAGCGGCGATCTCTGAGGTTTTGACGTTTGTCTTCAGGTAGCGGTTGTTGACGGTTTTTATCTCGATGAAATATTTCATTCCGTCAAACTGATCGCTGGCGTCACCGAATCCTGTCATACTCTTTATCATAACTCAACCTTTGATTATAGCTAACATGTTTCCGGTCTAATTTTGTCCTGCGGGTCCAGGCGCTGCCGGCTGGGCAGGTATACTGTTTGTGGTCGGACTCATGGGCGCACCGAGATCCTTTGGCGCCTGGGGTTTGAAGAACTTTGCCATCAGGATAGCCAGGAGCAAAAACAGCAGTACAAGACCTATTGTAAATTTTGTGAAGAAGTCGGTAGCCTTTGTTCCGAGTACGCCGCCTGCTCCTGCTCCGCCGAAAGCTGCGCTGAGGCCGCCTCCTTTGCCCTTCTGGATGAGGACGACAATAATAAGCGATACGGCAACCAAGAGCCATACACCAGCGACAAACTTCATTATGATCGACACGGCTGCGAGTGGAAGATTGATCATTTCATTTTTCCTTTAATTTTTTCTCTTTATTTCAATACTAAAATATTTAAAAGGGGTTTAGTCCCCGCCTTACAATTAAGCTATGGTTTTTATCATTGCCGAGAAGCTGTCGACCTTGAGGCTCGCACCGCCTACGAGCAGGCCGTCTACGTCCGGACAAGCCATGAGTTCGGCGGTGTTTTCGGGTTTGGCTGAGCCGCCATACTGGATGCGTATCTGCGCGGCAACGGATTCATCGTATATTTCTGCTAACAGTTTTCTTATCATCGCATGGACCTGCTGGGCCTGATCGGATGTGGCGGTTCTGCCGGTGCCGATCGCCCATACCGGTTCGTAAGCTATCGTTACGGCAAGGACCTTTTCGGCGGTGATGCCGGTGAGTCCTTTTTTGATCTGATCGGTAACGACGTCGTCTGTTTTTCCCGCTTCTCTTTCTTCGAGCAGTTCTCCGACGCAAAGGATCGGGAACAAGCCGCTGGAGATGGCGACAGAAACTTTCTTGTTGATCAGTTCGTCCGTTTCACCAATGACATGGCGTCTTTCGGAATGGCCGATGATGGCGTATGTGCATGAGACGTCTTTTAGCATCTGGCAGCTTATCTCGCCGGTGTATGCTCCGCTTTCCTGGAAGTATACGTTCTGAGATCCCATTGCGATATTGGAAGAGCTAAGCTGTGCCGCGACAGTCTGAAGGTAAACGAAAGGCGGGCAAACGGCGACGTCAACGGTGTCAATATCTCCAATTTCTTTTGCCAGCCCGGCGGCAAGGGCATTGGCCGATTCGCCGCTGGTGTTCATTTTCCAGTTTCCCGCGATGAAAGGTTTTCTCATATTTTTTCCGGTTTCATTTTTTAAAGTAAGGTTTTATTCACTGGATAGCTACCCAGTACGGAAAGCTGCAGGCAATGCTGCCGAGCGGCTTCGAGGGCCTCTTTTACATTATCGTCGGTTTTGTGGCCAGTGAAGTCAACAAAGAAGTAGTATTCCCATTCTCTTTTTTTGCTTGGTCTTGATTCTATATTAGTGAGGTTAAGGCCGTGTTTTCTGAAGACATGCAGTACATCGACGAGAGCTCCGGCTTTGTGAGAGGTGCTAAAGAGCATAGCGGTTTTGTCGTCACCGGTCGGCTTTGCGTCCTCTTTGCAGATGACCATGAATCTTGTTACGTTGTTCGCGATATCCTCGATATTTCGGCAGATGATCTTGAGGCCGTATAGTTCGGCGGCGACTTCCGAGCAAATAGCCGCGGTATTTGGTTCTTCGGCTGCCATCTGTGCAGCGCGTGCCGAGGAGGCGACAGAAACGGTCTTTGCCTCTGTAAAAGTAGAACTCAGCCAGTTGCGACACTGCGCGAAAACTTCCGGCTTGGAGTATACTTTGTCGACGTCTTTGAGTGCGCAGTTTGCCAGCAGGCAGTGATGTATGGCCATGTATACCTCTGCGCAGATCAGTACGTCCGATTCGATGAAGGCGTCAAGGGTTTCGCCGATGCCGCCGCCTGCGGAGTTTTCGATGGGGACGACTCCGAGGTCAGAGTGGCCCTTGCTGACTTCGTCGAAGATGCTTTTAATATCTGTAACGGATTCGTAATCGACGCTCTGGCCGAATTTCAGCATTGCCGCTGAGTGACTGAAGCTGCCCTGCGGGCCCAGGTATGCGATGCGTAGCGGCCTTTCGAGAAAGAATGATCCGCTCATGAGCTCACGCCAGATGGCTGCGAGAGTTTTATCGGGCAGCGGGCCGGAGTTCAGCTTGGCGATCTTATCGAGGACGGCTTTTTCGCGATCGGGCGCGTAGATCTGGCCATCGGTCTGGCTCTTTAGTTTACCGACCTCAACGACGACCTTGGCTCTTTCGTTAAGTAGTTCGACGAGCTTGTGGTCCATTTCGTCAATCTGTTTTCTAAGTTTGTCCAGCGACATGTTCAGTTACTCTGGCCTTCCAGTAAAAACTTTTGATACACCATCTCTATTTTAGAACCACTCTATTTACCATATCCGGGGCGCCGAGTCAATTAAAATGAACGGAAATTGACATTTGGACCAAAAAACACTACACCTGATATATAAGGCACAGGGCAATGGACATTGGGCACAAGGAGCATGTATTGTTAGACGAAAAGTTTAGATATGTTATTTTTGAGACGGAGTGGGGATTTTTCGGGCTTTTGGGCAACGAAAAGGGGCTTTTGAGAAGTTGTCTGCCGATTGCGAGCCGTTCCATTGCCGAAACAAACCTACTGGTTGGTATATCTTCTGCTGGATATAATCCGACATGGTGTATAGGGTTTCAGGGGGCAATAAAAGCGTACTTTGAGGGGCAGAGGGTGGACTTTTTTGAGGACATTAAGGTCCGCCAGGAGGGGAAAAGTCAATTTGACCGGGAGATTATGGGGGTTTGCCGGAAGATCGGGTATGGGAAAACAGTCTCCTACGGTGAATTAGCAAAGTCAGCCGGCAGGGAAAAAGCAGTGCGAGCTGTGGGAGGAGCATTGGGCAGGAACCGATTGCCGCTTATAATCCCTTGCCATAGAGTGATCTGCGCAAATGGCCAGATCGGTGGTTTCAGTGCCGAAGGAGGCGTTAAACTCAAGGAAAGGATGCTGGAACTTGAGCAGAGTTGTAGGTAAGCAGTATATCTACATGCATTTGGGGTGTTTTCCGGGTTTTTGAGAATTTTAGATTTTCTGCTTAAACCGGGCTGAAAAATGGCTATAATGGAAGTGAGGGACGATGGATCGGTTTTTCGTCCCGATAATCGCTCATTCTATTTTTGAGGTAAGCAGATGGAAAATTGGTGGCTATATATTGTAATCGGTTTGTGCTGCGGGATATTCGGAGCAAGTTTTGGCGTTGGCAGCGGGATTATTCTCGTTCCGGTTTTGGCGATCCTGTTCAGTTTTTCTCAGAAATCGGCACAGGGAATGAGCCTTGCCGTGATGGTGCCTCTGGCATTGATGGGGGCCTGGCGCTACTATCAGAATCCCGAGATCGAGATCGATCTTATGGTGGTTTTGTATCTGGCGATCGGGGCGGTAATCGGGGCGTTCATTGGTTCAAAGGTCGCCGCGGCTCTTCCGGGGCATTTACTTCGCAAACTCTTTGCGGTTTTTCTCATCGCAGCGGCGGTAAAGATGCTGTTTTTTTCACCGGCAAAAAAAACACCGCCACCGGAGGCTCCCGTCCTGAACTCACAAGAGACGATCACCGATCCCGAAGGAGATGAGTGTTAATGAAAGTGACGTTAAATTATATGGGACAATTACGGTATCTGTCCGGCAAAGACAGCGAGCAGATCGACTGCGTTGACGGAGGGTCCCTTGGCGAGATGCTCACTGAGGTATCGAAGGCATACGACCAGCGTTTTGTCGATGTTATTTTCGATAGCGCCGGTGCGTTTCGGCCATCGCTTATGATAGTTGTCAACGACAAGTCTGTCGACAAGGAACTTATCCAGAGTTTATCCGACGGCGATACTGTTACTTTACTGACTGCTATTGCGGGCGGATAGGAGAAAACATTATGACGGACCGGGTCCAACCGAAGAAATTGACTGACGAAGAGCGGGCGATCTATGAATGGCAGTTGTGGGTTGACGGCTATGGCGAAGCAGGTCAGGAAAAGCTCAAGGGCGCTACCGCACTTATTTCGCGATGCGGCGGGTTGGGCAGTCCCGTGGCACAAGAGCTTGCCGCTGCGGGGATCGGTAAGTTGGTTATCGCACATAGCGGTAATGTCAAGCACAGTGACCTTAACCGGCAGATACTTATGACTTACGATTGGCTTGGCAAGCCGCGTGTGGAATCCGCGGTGAGACGGCTCAAAGAGCTTAATCCGAGGCTTGAGGTCGAAGGAGTTAACGCAAACATCAACGAAGATAATGCCGCGGAACTTGTCGGTAAAGTCGATATTGTATTTGACTGTGCGCCGCTGTTCGATGAGCGTTTTTTGATGAACAGGGAGTGTGTTCGTCAGGGTAAACCGCTTATCGAGTGTGCCATGTTCAGTCTCGAAGGGCAGATCACGACGATCATTCCGGGGCAGACACCTTGTCTTTCGTGTATATATCCTGAGGATCCACCCGGTTGGAAAAGAGAGTTTCCTGTCTTTGGTGCGGTTCCGGCGACGGCGGCGGCGATCGGGGTTATGGAAGGAATAAAAGTTATCAGCGGGATGGGGGCCTCTCTGGCGGGGCAGATGCTGTACTATGATCTTCGGCACATGACGTTCCAGAAAATCGCTATCGCCCGGAAAAAAGATTGTCCGGTGTGCGGTGGGCTGGCGGGTTAATCGATGTGTATTACGCCCTGCCTTCTGTCGGCTTGGAGTGATGCCTTTTTCAGGATGTCGTAGAGGACCTTGGGGTAGCGGATTTTTTTGAAAGTGAATACCGGGTCGGTCTCGTCTTTGGTGAAGATAGTAACGGTTCCAATGCCGACGAGGCAATCGAGCATTGAGCGGTTGAGTTTGAGGTCGATGACGCGGAACATGTCTATGTTGTCAATTTTTCTGCTGAATATACCGCGGGAGTATTCTATGTGGTCAAGGCTTACCTTGTAGCGGATGCTTTTGAGGGTGATGATCTGCAGTATGAGTGCCAGGAAGGCAAGTATGGCAAGGCCGATGCCGATGATGTTGGCGTCGTCGATGATCATTACCATTTCAGCTTCGGTGAGGTTTAGCTTGGGGAGGCGGGCAAGGATATCGGCGATGGGATAAAGGATGAGGAAGGCGGCAATTGAGAAAGTAACGGCTGCTCGGACGAAAGATGAGACGATGGCCCAAGTGGAGGGGCGGGCTTTGAAGAGAAGGCGGTCGGGTTTTTCGGGGGTAGATGTGTCTCTGGCCATTGGGCCAGAGCCATTGGAGCGGGAGGCGGTGAGGAACTCAGAGCAGTAGCGACATTTTATGGCTTCTGATTGGATGATCTCGGCACAGAAGGGGCATTTTTTGGTCTGTGACGGTACCTCAGTTATCGTTTGCACGTTTATCCTTTCAGTATTTCGTGTAAATCTACCTTTTCTTGTTATCGGAAACTGGGTTGTTTGAGCATTAGTAATTGGGTTTCTCCACGAAATTGGCTTTGATTGGCTTTGTTCCGTTTTGAGTTTTTGCCCATAAAACGCTGTAACCACCTCTACCGCAAGTAGTTATGGTTGATTTTGGGCTGTTTAAATTGGCTTTGTTTTTCATGTTTTTGTTTTGCTTGAACCACTAATTAACACTAATTTACACGAATAATCACATTATTTTGTTTTTATTAAGTTGCCTTATTCTATCCTGATTGTTATGTGTGTATTATACAAAGATCGGAGTTGGAAGTCAAGTGAATTTTTATTTATTTTTGACCCGTCTTCGCCGGGTGCTAAGCCGCGACCGGCCGTCGCTAAAGCTATGGTGGGACAGGTTGCCGGACCTTTGGCATTTTTGAGGAAGATGTTGACAGAATCAGTTGTTTGATGTAAAATAAGGGATGGATTTGGTTGGTTATGAGAAGTATTTTTGGTAATGGAGAGTTTGGGTTAGATTATGGTTTCTAAACATTTATCGGATAGATCAGCAGTTTGTGTTTGCGTCTTGATCTTGACAGGAGCATTTTCCTCGGCTTGTGTTTTTGCAGATAGCCATCAAACAAAAACTCCATCTAAGTTGCTGCAAGAACTTTATAATTCCGCTTGTAACGGTAAACTTTCTGACTCTCTCGTTCAGCAGTTTTTTGATCATGCAGAATATCAAGCCAAGTTAACAGGCAATGGTTCTGAGGAGTTCTGGGATTGGATATCCCGGCATCAAACTGTTCGGCAGGGACTGCTTGCCGGAATGGGTTCTGATCGCAAATCTAATGTAATTATCTGCTTAAATAAACTGCATGACAAATTCCCCGTTGAGCTTGACAACTACCCTCATTTGGGGCTGGCGTTTGCGATTGTTTATGGCCACGCCGGCAAGGAGACTGTTCGGTGTCCGAATATGGTCTGGGTTGCCAAGGGGCGCGATATTCCTTCAATGGAAGAGTCTTTTTCATATTATTTGAAATATTCTAAATTGATGCTGATGCCGCTCGATGAGCTTGCGTGGCCTTTACTTTTGTATACCGTAGACAATGACATACCTATCAATGAGAGAAAATGGGTATTGCGACATTACAAGGGGCGAACGCTGGAGAGTCTGCGCAGGATCCATGGCGACCCTGATTACATAACCGGTGACAAGATCAAAAAGAAACTCGGCATGCCCGGATACTCAATGTCATTGCCACGTATACTTGCTGACGGCGGGGTCTGTTCGCAACAGTCCTATTATGCCAGTCGGTCATTTAAGAGCCTTGGAGTGCCTTCCGTGCGTTTGGGGATACCCGGGCATACGTTCGAGGGATGGGCGACAGGATATCCTGAAATGACAGTGGATTATGGCGCTTCAAAGGGCCATCGTGACGGGGGTTTTTTCTGTCCGTTGAAACGGGGGAGAAAAAAACAATACGAATTTGAGATGCTTGTGTCGGCCATGAACCTGTCATACGAAAAGTATTTGCGTGCATTGGCCGGTAATCATATTTTTACTTTGCTTCCTGCTAAACTTAAAAAGGACGGTATAAAATTGTTGGACCAAGCTATTGAGTGCAGTCCGTATTGCACGGAAAATTGGCTCACGATTACAGAGTTGTGCAGGGATGGAGTTATTTCTATCGATGATGGGTGGGGATATGTTAAGAAAGCGAGGATCCTTGTTGCCGATCAGCCGGATGTTGTGTGCAGTTTAATAGAGGCAATTTGGAAGAATATGTTCGACGCTTCAATAACATCTCCGTCATCTAAAACTCAGCAGTATACCAACTATTTAAGGGGGACGGTAAAATGGCTTGACAATTTCAATCGACCTGATCTCTCGAACAAGGTTACAGCGATGCTGAAAGATTATTATTCAATAGCTAAAGGGAAAATTGGAACTGTTCATCAGGAGGTTGTATCTGTCAATTCACTACAGGCTGGTGTTTTTGTATGGGAGGTACTGCCCAAAATGTCTAAATTGACAGAATTGAAAGTTTCGATTAAACATGCGGCGGCAGGTGACGAAGGGGCTTTTCATATAGTCGCATGGGCAGATACTGATGGCGACAATCTCCCCAATAAACAGATATCGATCTCTCCTTTGATGCAAGCCGAAGATAAAGACCTGTGGAGTAGCTGGACGTTTTTGGCACAGCATAGAAAAATATTTGTTGGAGTTGCTCAGAAAACCAATACCAAAGCTTATTATAAGGTAGGAGGTGGGCTAAAAGGATATTGCGGCTTAGGCAACCGCGTGTATTATTCGTATAAATTTGGCGCCCCGCCGCAAAAAAACAGGGCTGCGCGATATTCAAATATATGCATAGAGATAACTAATACCGGCTATTGAGGCGATGTGGATTCGGCGCCAGGGGCATGCGGGAATGACAAAGCAGAGGTTGATTGAAATTGTTAGGTCTGGATTCCAGCTTGCGCTGGAATGACAAGACGCAGAGTGACCGCGTGGGCGTAGCCGGGGCTACGATGGTTTGTTTGTTGAGGAGATGAAATGCGTTGTCCGGTTTATGGGAATGGGTTGGTACATAAAAAGACCAAGCGAGGCGAACTTGATCATTGTGAGCAGTGCCTTGGGATGTGGTTCGATACGGCGAACTTTAACAGGTATGCTGTGTGGCTTGCATGTGAAAAAAAGTTGGGCGAAACGGCTGACATAGATTTTAAACCTCGTAATGCGATCGGCTTGGACAAGATCAGGGAGGCGGCTCGTGTTTGCCCGAAATGTCATATTGGACTTGCAAAAAATAACTATGGTTACGATTCAAATATCATTATCGACAAGTGTAAACAATGCGATGGAGTTTGGGTCGATGCCTTTGAGATGGAGAGAATCGCCGAGCATATCAAAAGGGACCCAAGGGTCGAGGAGATCGGTGAAGGTTTAGTAACAAATGAAGCTTTGGAAGACCTTGATAAAATCGAGGCGTTCGTTAAACAGGTATTAGTTGCTTTAAGGTTTTTTATTTGATAGCGGTTAATGGTAAGTGGTCAGAAAAGTTCCTGGCGCCTAATTATCCTGCACGGGTATGAGCATGGGGAGCGATCTGATTTTTTTTGGAAAATTGTTGCTATGGGGGGGGCGTGGTTGTAGAATCGTATTTGATAATGGCACTTTTTTTAAGGAGAAACAAAATGTCAGACGCTCAAATCTTTCAAGCATTTTCAATCGTGTACATCTCTATCGGTCTTGGTATCGTTATTAACCGGGAGTTCTACAAAAATATGTTTGCAGATTTTGTTGAACGGCCGGCGACCCTGTACCTTGGCGGGTTGATGGCTCTGGTTGTGGGGTACCTGCTCGTTGCATTTCACAATACATGGACGGCGGATCTATCGGTTATAATTACCGTGTTGGGATGGATGGCTCTGGTCAAGGGGATAGTGATCCTGGTTTGCCCGAAGCGGATGATCTCGCTGTCGAAGGCTCTCATGGAAAAGAAGAATTTCATGAGGATAGAGGCGATAGTGGCGATAGTCGCCGGCTTGGTGTTTGTGTGGTTGGGGTTTTGTCCTGAGAGTCCGATTCTCTAAGGGTAAAACAGGAAAGGAAGATGCGTGAAAAAACGAAAAGACATTGGTTTGATTGCTTGGATAGCATTTAGAGGGATTCTCGCTACCGTAGTAATAGGAGGGATATTATGTTTTTTGGCAGCGATATTTTTGCCAGAAATTTCTGATCCAATATCAGACCAAGAAATCAAACTAAGCAATATATTTGGTGTTGGTGTTTGGCTTATCTCGATATTATTGGGAGGCCTTTGGACAAAACGCTTTTGGGATAATAGTTAGCTTCGGGAAGATAGCTTCCGCGTGGGCATAGCCCACCCTACGGTTTGGTACTAGGGTCAAATACGAGAAGTCGATCTTGGTATTGGAGGCATGCAGTGAAACGTATGGCTTTGAAAGTTGGTTTGTGGCTGGTAGTGGGGCATTTGCTGTTTGGTGCGGCGGTGCTGGTTGTCGATGCGGTGCATGGTGTGAACGACCAGGACTTTAGCTTTGTTTTATCTTTGCTGTTTTATTATTTGAATTATCCGGGTGTGCTACTGCTCAGGGCCATGGGGGTCGAATTGGGTGTTGTGCCTTTGATCCTGGCTGGACTTGGTCAATGGATCGTGATCGGTGGGGTAGTTGGCGGTTTGGCGGGGTGGTTTCGCGATAAAAAGGGCGGGTTGCCTGCAACGTCCAACAAATAAAACTTAAGACATCTGGTGGGCATGGGAATTATTCGACCCTTTCAGGGTCGGTAGGAGTGTTCTTTGTACCCCTGGTTTCGCTTCGCTGCACCCGGGGCTACCATTGTTTAAGCCCTTCGGGCTTGCCGGTATAAAGAGCGTTGCGAGGGGGGAGTATGTGACAGTTGTTGAGTCTGAGATCCTTCGACTTCGCTCAGGATGACAAAATGGCATGTTGGGCGTTTTTTTGGGGGGGGGGTTGTTGGATTGCTTTTTTTGGGTGGGTTTGGTATAATTCCTTGGTTGTACTGTCTTTAAGTTTCTTTTTTTTGATGAGGTGAGCGTTTTGGCTTTGCCGGTGGTATCTATAATTGGTCGTCCGAATGTTGGTAAGAGCAGCCTGCTTAACGCTTTGGCGGGTGAGCGGATCAGTATTGTCGAGCCGACGGCGGGTGTTACGCGGGACCGCGTTTCGGCGATAGTTGAGGTGCAGGAGCGTTATTTCGAGCTTGTGGATACGGGCGGGTACGGTATTGTCGACAGCGATGAGCTTAGCGAACATGTGGAATGGCAAATCCGGCAGGCGATCGAGATGTCTGACCTGGTGCTGTTCGTGGTTGATGTTCGGGACGGAATCCTGCCGCTTGATAAGACTATCGCACAGCTTCTTCGAAAGCAAAATCTTAATGTGGTGCTGGTGGCCAATAAGGCGGATAGCGCCAAGCAGGTCGGGGCGGCTGGGGAATTTGGGCGGCTTGGGTTCGGTGAGGCGATGTGTGTTTCGGCGACGAATTTTGTTAACCAGAGTATTCTGAAAGAGAGGATTCTTGAGGAGATCGATCATCTGCCGCATGAGGTGCCGGGTAAGGCGGTTATGAAAATCGCGATAGTGGGTAAACGCAATGCGGGGAAGAGTACGTTCATCAATGCGATCGTCGGTGAGGAGCGGGTTATCGTAAGTGAGGTTCCGGGTACTACGAGGGACGCGGTGGATGTGCGGTTCGAACGGAACGGGCAGAAATTCGTAGCGATCGACACGGCTGGGGTGCGGAAGCAGCGGAAGATAGCCAATGATATTGAGTTTTACGGGTATACGAGGGTGACGCGGAGTATTAAGCGGGCGGATGTTGTGCTGTTTATGATCGATTCGACGCTGGAGGTTTCGCAGGTGGATAAGAAATTAGCAATGCTGATAGGTGAGGAGCATAAGGCGTGTATATTTGTGATTAATAAGTGGGACCTGGCGAAGGATCGTGCCGACCCGGAAGATTATGGTGATTATCTTACGGAGATGCTGCCGGCGCTGAAATTTGCTCCTATCGCTTTTACGACGGCGACGGAGGGTAAGAATATTCAGAGCGTTCTTGATCTGGCGACTGAGGTGTTTAAGCAGGCGACGACGCAGGTGCCGACGGCGAGGCTTAATAAGGCGATCGAGAAACTATCGGAGGAGCAGGTCGGGGTCTCACGAAATAAGAAGGGATTCCCGAAAATATATTACGGTACGCAGGTGTCGGTTGGGCCGGTGACTATTTTGCTGTTCGTGAACAGGCCGGATCTGTTTGACGATAACTGGCAGAGATTTGCGGCTGGGCGGCTTCGCGAATATTTAGGGATCGAGGAGGTTCCGATACGCTTGCTGTTCCGTGCGAGAAGATAGAGATTTAATAGGTGACTGTCCCTAATTTATTAGGATAACGACCTGTGGGCGATATATTAGTTCAAATGAAGGCTGGTCAGCTTGCGGCACTGGCTACTGCGGTATGCTGGACGATCTGCGCTTTGTGTTTTGAGTATTCGTCCAAAAGAATCGGTTCGCTGCCAGTGAATCTCATAAAGATGTACCTGGCTTTTGCGTTGTTTACGGTGTTTGCGTGGATCTTTCGGGGCAGGCCGTTTCCCACGGACGCCAGCGGATCTGCATGGTTGTGGCTTGGGTTATCGGGAATGATCGGTTTCGTGTTTGGTGACCTGTTTCTGCTGAAAGCGATTGCGATGATCGGGGCGAGAACTTCGATGCTTGTACTGGCGCTGGTCCCGCCGATAACGGCTTTGATGGGTTTTTTCCTGTTGAGTGAAACGATCGGGTTATGGCATTGTCTGGGGATGACGATCACTCTCGGCGGCGTAACAACGGTAATACTGACGCGTAAAAGCGGGAGCAAAAAACTCAAGCACCCCGTCAAGGGATTAGTGTACGCATGCATCGGTATGGCCGGTCAGGCTGTGGGGTTGGTATTGAGCAAGCACGGTATGGGCGAGTACAACGCGTTTTCCGCGACTCAGATCAGGGTCCTGGCGGGCTTGGTGGGATGCACGTTGCTTTTGTTCCACTTTAAGGCATGGGGGAAGTTGATGGCTGCGTTTAAGCACGTCCCGGCGATGCAGTTTACAACAATAGGTACCGTGTTCGGGCCGTTCATTGGGGTTTATCTATCACTACTGGCGATACAAAATACTTCGACTGGAGTAGCCAGTACAATTATGTCGATAGTGCCGGTGTTAATAATTCCATTTTCAGTAATGCTGTTCAAGGAGAAGATCTGTATACGAGAGATCGCCGGAGCGGTCATAGCTGTCACAGGCACGGCAATAATGTTTTCATAAAAGCCGCATTTTGTTATAATAGGATAGTGAAATTACTCCTGTCCACGATAAAGTGTTGTGGCTTTCGCTTTTTTTGCCACAGAGGAAAAAGAGGGCACCGAGGGCCACAGAGAAGGACTTTTGACTTGGTTTTTAATAGGTGACTGTCCCTAATTAAAATATGGTTTTTAATGCCATGAGAGCGTGTTTTGTTGAATATAATGTCTTAAAAATAGGTGACTGTCCCTATTTAATTGGAGATAATAAATGGATGCGTTGTTGTTGTTGGTTGTTTGTGGTGGGGGGTTTTTGGTTGCTTATCATACTTATGGGCGGTTTTTGGCTCGTAAGATCTTTAAGCTTGATGCGGATGCGGTGGTTCCGAGCCGTGAGTTTGAAGACGGGGTTGATTATGTTCCGGCGCGGAAGGGGATCATCTTCGGGCATCATTTTACATCGATCGCCGGGACGGGGCCTATCGTGGGGCCGGCTATCGGTATTATATGGGGGTGGCTTCCCGCGCTGCTGTGGGTTGTGTTAGGCAGTATATTTATGGGGGCGGTGCATGACTTCGGGGCGCTTGTGGTCTCGATGCGGAACGAGGGCAAGAGCATATCGGAAATAGCAGCGAAGTATATCAACGCGAGGGTGCGGTTTATATTTTTTGCGATAGTTTTCCTGAGCCTGCTTATTGTTATCGCGATATTCGGTGTGGTTATCGCAGCGGTATTTACGACTTTTCCGAGTTCGGTTATTCCGGTGTGGCTGCAGATACCGATAGCGGTCGGGTTAGGTCGGGCGGTTTATAAGAAGGGGCTGAACGTTCTGGGATCGACGGCGGTGGCGGTTTTGGCGATGTATATCTGCATAGGGGTAGGGTCATGGGTTGAGAGCACATGGCCTTTAGCAGGCGTTCTGCCGTCTACGGGTGTGTGGGTTGTGATCCTTTTGATATACGCGTGGGTAGCTTCTACTTTGTCGGTTACGACGCTTTTGCAGCCGAGGGATTATATTAACGCGTGGCAGTTGTTTATCGCGATGGGTCTGTTGGTATGCGGGACGGTTGTTGCATCTCTATCGGGCGATCTGTCGATGGTCGCTCCGGCGATAAACCATTCGCTTCCCGAGGGGACGCCGCCGATATGGCCGTTTATGTTCGTGATAATAGCGTGCGGGGCGATGAGCGGTTTTCATTCGTTAGTGGCTTCGGGGACGAGTCCGAAGCAGATATCAAAAGAAACGGATTGCCTGTTCGTGGGATACGGTTCGATGCTGTTAGAGGGTTTTTTGGCATTGCTTGTGATCCTATGCGTCGGAGCCGGTGTGGGGATGGCTTTAAAGCTTGGCGACGGGACGGTTCTGTCGGGGACGGCGGCATGGGAGCATCAATACGGCTCGTGGATCGGAGCGAAGGGTTTGCCGGATAAGTTGGCTCCGGTGGTAATGGGAGCGGCGAATATGATGGGCGCGATCGGTGTGCCGGAGGCGATGGGTGTTACTTTGATGGGTGTGTTTATCGCATCGTTTGCCGGGACAACACTGGATACGTCGGTGCGGATCCAGCGGTATGTGGTGAGTGAGCTTGCGACGGATCTGCGGATAAAGCCTTTGGTGAATAAGTGGTCTGCGACGACTTTTGCGGTTCTTACGGCTGCGGCGCTTGCGTTTACGAGCGGGGCGGACGGTAAGGGGGCGATGAAGTTGTGGCCCTTGTTCGGGTCGGCGAATCAGTTGTTGGGGTCGCTTGCACTTTTGGTTATTACGATGTATCTGCGGAGTAAGGGGGGATGGAAGTTTGTTGTGTCGGCGGTGCCGTGTGCGCTGATGCTATTTGTTACGAGCTGGTCAATGATAGCGAATGAAAAGGTGTTTATCGAGCAGGAGAACTGGCTTTTGGTGAGTATAGGCGGTGCGGTATTTGTGCTTGCGGTGTGGATGGCTGTCGAGACGGTGATAGTATTCTTTAAGAATGGCCGTCAGCCGAGTGGTGACGGTGCGGGTTGATCATGGGCTTGGCTTAGGTACGAGTTTGAACTTTGCCGCTGGCGGCTGGCCACTTAACCTGATCTCATTGTTTCTTACATACTCGGGCGGGAAGTTGTAGATCACCTGGCGGGTTATTTCGGTCCCTATTGCGTCATTATCGCGAACCTCAACGAGTACCTGATATTCTATTTTTTCAAACGCGGCATGGGCGTCACCGGTAGCTACGATATCTGTAGAACTTGTCAATACATTTTCATTGCTCAACTCGACATCGTATTTTTTCATGAGAACTTTACTGATCTGATAGCCAACTCGCGGCTGATATGTTTTTTTTGTCGTGGCTTGGGCGGTAAGCGGGAGGGTGATCTTGCAGCGATCGGCCTCTCTCCTGATATTATTATTAAGCATCACATACGGTTGTCCATAGACATAATCTCTTCTTGCCTTTTCAACCTGGGAGTCGGTCAACTCGACATAGGCCCTTAGCTTCGCATTGGGCCAATCGGAATGGACGAACATTTCAACGGTATCGGCAGGCTCGATGGTTCTCGTTTTGAGGGGGGCCCTGTCTTTGCCGAGTACCTGGATCGTCAGGGTTTTTTTAACAAGTTTTTCGATCTTTACCTCGATGGGGTCGAAGGCGGCGGTCTCAACGGTAAGGCCGAGGGTTTTCATCTTATCGCTGTTTTTAATGAATTCGAGGACATCGAGCGTGTAGGTTTTAAGGTGTTTTTTCTTTTCGAGTTCGACATCCCAATAGAAATTAAGGCGTTCCTTTTCCTTTGGGTCATCTGAAAGGAGTTTTTTTCTGAGTTCTGCGACCTTTGCAGCGGGTCCTTTCAGTTCCAGTTCGTAACTTGCCGGCGTATCGATATCAAAGGTAACGAGTATGTCTTTGCTTGTGGTTGGTGAGACATCCAGTGTTACGGTTTGTGTTGCAACCTCCTCATCGGCAAGATAGGCCCATGCCCATATCAGGAGGGTAAGAGATATAACAACGATGAGTTTTTTGATCTGTTCACGCATTCTGCTGTGGTTTCCGGTTTTCTGTTTTTTTGCTGGGGGCGGTAGTTGTTGTTTCGGTCTGCTTGATGCGTTCTACAAGCGGGGTAGTTTCGACAACGGCTGTGGTAAGGTACCTTCTTAACTGTGCTTCTGAGACGTTCCTGATGAGGTTGCCGTCAAGCGCCAGTGAGATTATTCCGGTTTCTTCGCTTACTACGATGACGGTCGCATCAGAGCTGGATGTTACTCCGATAGCAGCGCGGTGGCGTGACCCGATCTGTCTTCCTTTGAAAGATTCACCTTCGGCGAGTGGCAATTGGACCCTTGCAGCTATGATCCTGTCTCCCTGTATTACTACGGCCATGTCGTGTAAGGATGTTCCGGGATAGAAGATGGTCTTTAGGAGTTCGGCGGTTACCTTCGAGTCGATCTTTACGCCGGTGTCGATGAACTCTCCGAGTCCTACCTGCTGTTCTACTACGACTATCGCTCCGGTTCTGGTAGCTGCAAGCTGTGTTACCGCGCTAATAATCTCTTCTACACTTCTTGACAGTTGCTGCGGCGAGCTTGTCAGGAAGCTCGCCTGGCCAATTCTTATCAGCGCTCTCCTTATTTCGGGCTGAAACGCGACGATAGCTATAATTGAAATAACGATCAAGAAGCCGTTGTAGAGGTATTCGACCCTTGCGAGTTTAAATTTTTCGACGACGAGGTATAGTACTACGGTACCGACGATGAGAACCGAGATCACTCCCCTGAAGAGTCTTTCGCCGCGGGTTCCTTCGAGGAAGCTAATTGTGATATAAACGATGACCCCAATGAGCATAAGCTCAATGAGAACGATGAG
>SDBV01002648.1_pt1 | contig 26709 bp, 18 predicted proteins | sample 2277081 | NCBI WGS metagenome assembly SDBV01 (sample SAMN10402039, study PRJNA504765) | marine sediment metagenome | isolation source: marine sediment core GS10_PC15, 223 cmbsf | place: Arctic Ocean: Southern Knipovich Ridge | collected 2010 | reverse complement strand
CGAAATGTGCGGAAAGAGACCGCTGCTTGAGGCCAGCGGCGGCGTTACGCTAAATAATGTGCTGGCGATTGCAAAGTGCGGGGTCGACCGCATCGCCGTCGGCGCAATTACGCATTCAGCGGCTGCGGTGGATATCGCCCTGGACAGGTAGCGATCTATTCGGTGCGGCGCGGACAGATATTGTATGGTGTTTATCCAATGACGGATTTTAGCCCGCTTGACGTTGACACGATTGAAGCCGGCCTGAATACGCGCCTCATCGGAAACGAGATACTGCTCTACAAGGCCACATCCAGCACCAACGATATCGCGTGGGAATATGCCTCCAACGGTGACAACAACGGCCTGTGCATCTTCGCCGAGCAGCAGCATGCAGGCCGCGGAAGACGCGGAAACAAATGGCTAAGTGCCCCCGGGGCCGGGATTCTCTGCTCGATCCTTCTGGTGGATATGGATGATGCCGGTGAACTGCTTGCCCTTACCGCCGCCGTCGCCGTCGCCGAGACAATCACAAAGCATCTGGGGCACAAGGCAAAAATAAAATGGCCAAATGATGTTTTTGTCAACGGCCGCAAGGTCGCCGGCCTGCTGCTGGAATCCCGCCCGGGCACGAGGGCTGTCAATTATGTACTCGGTATCGGGATCAATTGTCACCAGGACCGCGCGTTTTTCGAAAATGCTCAATTAGACAATCCGGCGACCAGCCTGGACATCGAGACCGGCTTGACCGTTGACAGGAACAGGCTCGCCTGCGACCTGCTTAACACATTAGATCGCTGGCTCAATGTTATGCGGACCGACACCGACAGCGTCGTCGCCGGATGGAAGGCCGCCGGCAGTTTGTTAGGCCATCACGTCGTACTGGAATACAACCGCAGGCGATTTGCCGGAAACTGCACAGGGATCGACCCGGTGAGAGGAATGATACTCCAACTCGACAGCGGGGGGGTCCGAGCATTCCCGGCAGCCCAAACCACCATCCTCAAACAATCAGTCAACCCGTAGGATGGGGTTCGTTTTGCAAAGCGAAAAATCTCGTGACACCCTGCACCAGCAGCACGTACAGCCTCTCGTCCGGTGACATACCACGCCAGACAATGCCTTCAGACGCCCCTTGTGGCGTACACAAATCTGCAAGAAACTGATTGTTCGCATCAACATTTGGCCTTGACAGGCAAAATGGCCGGAGATATGATCTTTTGCACCTTAGGAGGTCATGTACCATGGGAAGCAGTGTATTGCAATTTGATAGAATTCGTTCAATACTGCCCTCATTATGCGCGATATGTGCGGTAGTGTCGACGCTGTTTTTTGTTGGGGACTTACAGGGACAGCAGGGAGAATTGCCGCAAGCTTCTGAAGTGCTTTCGAAGATGCGAGCGTTTGATGACGTGTTCGAAGCAGGGTTTACCGCCAGTGGCGTTACCCCTAAAGGCACCTTCGGTGTCAATTCGCCCGAAGGGAGAATTGCCTGGACCATTACTGTGACTGATGGGCAGTGCGCCATAGTTGAGAGCATTCAGGATGCAAAAGAACCTGGTGTTGACTATGTGAAAAGGCCTGAATCGTTGAGGAAACAAGAAGAGAAATTGGGACAATTTGCTGGTGTCGTGAAGACTCGTATTACCTATTTTGGCTCGGAGTATTCAAGCAGAACTTCTTTGTTAGATATGTATGGCCTCGGGCCTGACGGGCAGCCGCAAAAGATGGACACGGAAGGCCCACAAATAATCGTGTTGTATCATTCAGACGATCCGGCGTTAACCTTGCCATACAAACAGATTCTGTGGTCACTTGGCCGTGGCTACACGAAATTTATTAACGAAGTCACTGAGTTAGCAATGCAGGAAGACGGGACTACACATTTCAAAGCCAATGGAACCGGCTTGGGAGCGTCCAGAAATGGCAGATGGGAAATAACTGTTGATCCGTCGGCAGCCTATTTGGTTCGCTCTGCAAAGTTTTTTCGCAGACCGGACAAACCCGAACCCATGGTCGTGATAACTACATCAGGTACCAAGTGGGAAGATGGCAGGTGTATTCCTGAGACAGCATCCTGGCAAGACAATTATGGCCCCGGCTTTAGCAAAAGGAGTGTCGCGTATACTTGCGAGATGATAAGGAGTGAGCCTGATTATGACTTATTGGAAATGGCGCAAAAGAAACTGTACGGGCCCTATGAAAGGTACACAGATGTGATAGACAACAGAATGACGCCATCCTCCATTCAGAGGTACAAGGCTGGTAGCGAATACTCAACATTAGGGGATTCCGCCAAAGAAGATGGAACCAGAGATCAAGCTGAACAGAATTTCCCGGCGAGGACTCCTGAGAAAGGTCTGGCAAGAAATGCAGCTATAGTGGCTATAGTGGTCTTATTGGTCATTGGCACTCGGCACGTTTTGCGCATGACCAGGAATTAAAGGTTTATCCCAAAGCCGCTTGATTTTTTGCAGCCGTGACAAGTAACATTGCCGGAGGTATGAATTTTTGTGCCAGAGTATCTTGAGGCTATGCCAAATGATCTGTGGCGATATTCAGATAGTGGGTTGCAGCGGCCGAAATCACTGCTCAAACACGCTGCCCTCCAGCAAACACACAGCAGGCCCGGTCTATCCCGGCCAGTGTCCCCTGAAGACTTCGACGGCTGGGCCGGTCATGTATATGCAGTTGTCTTCCTCGCACCAGTTTAGTTGGAGGTCTCCGCCTGGGAGGTGGGCCAGGACGAGGCGTTCGCACTGGCCGGTAAGGACGCCGGCGACGGCACAGGCGCAGGCTCCGGTGCCGCAGGCCATTGTTATTCCGCTGCCTCGCTCCCAGGTTCGCATTGTGAACTCGGCGGGGGCGTCAATCTTGGCAAAGTGGACGTTGGTTCGCTGGGGGAACAGTTTGTGGTTCTCGATTGCCGGGCCGATTTGGTCTAATTCGATCCCGGCGATGTCGTCGGTGAAGAATACGGCGTGAGGATTGCCCATTGAGATGCATATCATCGTGAGCCGACGCCCGTCGATCTCGATTGGCACGTTTAGAATCATGTCGCCGTCGATTTCAACGGGGATATCGCGCCCTTTGAGGATTGGCTGGCCCATATTTACGCAGACCCGAGAAACCTTATCGTCGCGGCCGAGCTCCAGGCCCAGGGTTAGTACGCCTCGGAGCGTCTCTACGCGCAAAGACTCTGCAAACGTGCCCTGTCCCGGCACGGAGAACTCAGGGCCCGGTTCGACGATACAGTCGTCATACACTAACTTTGCCACACAGCGAATTCCGTTGCCGCACATCTGGGCCTCTGACCCGTCGACATTGAACATCCGCATGCGCACGTCGGCTACATCGGAAGGACAGATCAGAATCAGTCCATCCGACCCTATCCCCGTATGCCGGTCGCTGACGGCAATGGCTAATTTGGCAGGGGCCTTGACCTGCTCCTCGAAGCAGTTGACGTAGACATAGTCGTTGCCCAGCCCATGCATCTTGACAAAATTCATGTTAAACCCTTTCTATCAGCCCGCAGGCGCCTTGCACCCACCCAGACCAGTATACCGGCGGCGGCGCAAAAATCAAGCGAAAGACAAAAACAGGTATGCCGAACGTTCCCCCCGAGACCTGCCACCCCATGTGGTCAGGAGATCGCAAATTCCCTTCGCCGACTGTTCATCTGGGCCTTGAGCCGTGCGATGATCGACGAGTGCATCTGCGAGACACGAGATTCCGAGAGGTCGAGCGTTGCCCCGATCTCCTTCATCGTCATCTCTTCATAGTAGTACAGTATGATGATCAACCGCTCGGCCCGCGTGAGCCCTTTTGTGAGCAGGCCCTTGAGGTCTCGCTTTTGAACTTCGAGCAGGGGGTTTTGACTCTTCTGGTCCTCGATGATATCGATCTCGCGAATATCCTTTTCGCCGTCGGAGTCATTGAACTTGTTGCTGAGCGAAACAATACCCGTCGCCACGGCATCCTTCTGGAGCCGGTGAAAGTCGTTCATGTCGAGGTTCATCTCCGCGGCGATTTCGGTTTCGGTCGGCATCCGCCCGAGATGCGCTTCCAGTGTGCGGAGCGCCCGTTCGAGCTGGTGAGCCCGGGCCCGCACTAACCGCGGCACCCAGTCCATACTGCGAAGTTCATCAAGAATCGAACCGCGTACCCGCGGCGTGCAATAAGTCTCAAACTTCACCCCACGCTCAGGGTCAAACGCGTCAAGGGCATCCATCAATCCGAAGATTCCCGCACTGATCAGGTCATCCAGCTCGACTTTGTCGGGAAGCTTGGCGTAAATGCGATCTGCGGTGTACTTGACAAGAGGAAGGTAATTCTCCATCAGGAGGTTGCGATGAAATTCGTCCCGCAGTTCAAAAAACCCGTTCCACACCTCAGCGATATCAGCGATTTGGGCCGTCTTCATTTCGTGTACCTCCTTATAGCATCGAAAACCTGACTCATCTGTTGTTTGGGTCCCATAAACAAAGAAGATCGAACCCCCATTTGGCTGTCCGCCCTCTTTGTACCCAGATTGGCCGGCTTATCCCTATCGGCCAATTAAATAACGTCCTTTAAAAAAACTTCCTTACATCCTTTCGCCGCGGCCCGACCAACTCGGCAGGGCCCCCGGATTGTCCGATAAATGACTCAAAAATACCGCGGCGGCGTACTGAGAGTCTCCTTGCGATCCAGCAAGACACCCGCGACATGGCTGTTGAGAAGATTCTCCGAGAGTTTCGCGGTCTGGTACTGCAAATACTCTTTACTGTCCGTTGCAAGCAGTTCGCCGGCCGCCTCATCGGCGATCGAAGTCGTCTCAAAGCTTCCTTCCCGACCAAAATGAATGTGCTTGCCGTCGCAAAGAACCAGTCTTTGCCTGTAGATATGTTCTGAAATCGCCTGCGTCATTAAGTCTGCAAATTCGGTTACGTCCAGGTCCTTCGGTTCGTAACCCGGTGTGTTGACATTCGTGATGTTTTGCGTGATCAAGGCCCGCCGACGCTCAGTGAATTCAAGAATCTTCGACAACACCTCCGTGATGTTGTCGGCAGCGGTTAATGAAATGTTCATCTCTTAGACTTCCTGTCTCTTAGTCCCGTTCCTTAGTCCCGTTCCTTCAAGAGCGGCTCGCTCTTTCTCAGCATCTTTCGAATCTCCGCCAGAGTTGTGGTCTTCCGCAACTCGGCGATCCTTGCCAGTCTCTCGAAGACCTTCTCGTCGTAAAGACGATGTCCGCCTTCGGTCCAGTCCGATTCCTGAATCAATCCCATGGTCGTATAATTATGAATGGTCTGTCTTGTGAAAGGTGTGTGGCGAACGACGTCGCCGATTCGATACAGCTTGACCGGAATTTCAAACTTAACTGTCTTGTCGCGATTCTTTCTGCTCATGTAACTTTCAAACATAAATGCGTTCACACGCAATGATAAATGACAAAGAGCCTTTCAGTTCCACAGTCGCCCGGCCGCAACAAACTCGACATCTAATCCCAACCGCCGCCGAGTTTTTTTGCCGCCTTGCTGTCGGGCCCTTCGATCTTTTTGGCCGGGCAAATCAGCAGCAGGCCGGCAAACGTATGATACGTTTTACAAAATGTAAAAGGTATCCTGGGTTTCGTCAAACCTTTTTTTCCATTTTTTTTGAAATTTTCCATTTTTTTTCATCACCAGGCCGGTTTGCCCCCATGTCGGTTGGGGGTTGGAGCGCTTATCGACCCCCCATGTCGGTTCATGTTGCCACTCCCTGAGACACCGAACCATTGGTATCAGCATTGGTACGGCGGTTTGCCGCCAGACAGATCTCACGGGCCGGCAAGATCCTTCAATGACGTTGTCGGCGTGGGCTGTCTGGCCGTAAGCGCGCAAAAAATCTTCAGATCATACGCAAAAAAAGAAAAAAAATGTGCCCGCCCCCCGGCAGCGGCGCCCCCATTGGAATATTCCAATCGCAATCGCATTTGCATCTTCATGGCGCCCGCTTATCGACGCGGCCGAGAATGATGCATTCAAGGAATGAAATTATTGCGCATCAAAAGACATGACTGTCGTTAGACTCTTGTTGATCGCGTCCTTTATATTGAAATGTCATCCGCACCGGCGTCGGGGCGCGGCTGCTACTCCAATCGGAGGCGCCATGTGTTGGTCTTGCCTGTTGCAAGATTGGTGTCGAAGGAATATGTCTTGCCCCTGGCGGTCTTGACGGTGAGTTCGTAGGTTCCGTAGAAACCGCGAAAACGTGCGCAGCCGCTGCTGTCGGTGGAGACGGTTTCCTGCGTATGCCACTTGTCGTGAATCAGGTTCATGAGTCGATTGTATACGGGTTTGGGCTCGTAGTCTCGATTCAGCAGGCCGCCACCGGGGAGCCATATTCGCCTGTCGGTAAAGCCCCACCAGTTGATCGATGCAACCGCCGGGTGTCCGAAGCAGAGCCGGAAAAACTGCTCGGCGAACTCGGCCTGTGTCTGTTCGTCCCATTTGCCTTGGCGCCAGCCGCCGGTAATGGCCTTGCCGCCGGATTGCGGGATGAATTCGGTGATGTGAAGATCATAGCCCAGGGGCGCCAGTTTTTCGAACGTTGCCCATGTCTCCTGGGGCCGATACCAGTGCTCGCGCGGTTCGTGGGCCTGAATGCCCAGGCCGGAGATGGGTGTGCCGCGGCTCTTGAGTTCAGCGGCCAGTTGATAAAACCTCTGTCGCGTGCCCGGGCGTGCAATCGTGTTGTACTCATTGAGTATCAGACAGGCGTCAGGATTAGCAGCGCGGGCCGCACGAAAGACCTTGTCGACGTAGTCGGCGATCCGATCGATGGGTTCTTCGATATAGTCGCCAACGCCGAGGTGTCCCCATGCACGGCAGTTGACCGGTTCGTTTACCACATCCCAGATATCGACCTTTCCGGCAAGTGTGCCGACCTCGCGCCTGACCCGATTCAACAGGAGCTTTTCGCCTTCTTCGGCGGGCAATGGTTTGATCCACCGGGGCACGCCGGATTTGTTCGTCCAGACCAGGGGATGGCCTTTGGTGGTGATTCCGTTGGCGCGGCACCATTTGGCGACCTTCTCGATATTAGCCTGATTCGTTTCTCCCTGCCGGGGTTCGTAACCCGCCCAATAGAACGGAAACACCGCAAAATTGAACAGGTCCTTAAAGCGTTTCCTGAACAGATCGGCTTTGTATGGTTCTTGGGACCGGACCAGATCAAAGATGATGCAGCCGAACAGGAATTCATGACCGGTTTGGCGGATTTCGATCCGGGCGTTTGCAACGGGTGTGTTTTGTGGGGAGACGAGCCGTATCTCGGCGGGACCCTTGCGATGTTTCTCGATGTTTGCCGAAGCTTTGGCAAGCAGCCGGTCTTCAATCTCCTTGACACTATTTTCCCCGGCGAACAGCGGCTCTGCCCCGAAAGCAGCCAATAACAACACAGGCAAATATGCGCGAAGTAAACAGGCTCTCTTCATGATCTACTCCCTGGAACAATGATTTGAAACCGGAAACGGCCGGGATACTCGCCCGACGCATCTGTACAGACTTATAACAGATTTGCCGGGGTATGTCCAGCGGCGGCAACGATCACCCGCCAGGGGTCGGGTCGGCGGCCTGCCGGTTTGTTTGTGCATCGACAGGCCTGCCATATACCGCGAGTTCAACATAGCGATTGAGGTCATTGCACACGCAGCCGTTGCTCCAGACGCGCACGTATCTCGCCACCACGCCGGTCGCATCGACGAGCTTGCCGAAGTTGGTCTCGAGGTATTCGCGATCACCGCCTTTTCCTAATCCCGCTGAATTGTCACGATCGTTGTTGAATAGAGTTACGGTATCGGTGAAGTTGGGGTCTGTGGCAACCTGCACGATCACATCATGATAGACTCGGAAATACTGATGGTCATGCCACAGCACAATCGCCGAGAGTCCATGATCGCCTTCCAGGTCAATCGTTACATGTTGGAGACCTGGTCCAATCTCCAGCATGGTGTCATCACGCGCCTCGGCGGCGCCGTCGATGAGCATGTCAATGTTTCCGATAATGGGCTTGGGATCGCTGGAAGAGATTTTTTTGCCCATCGCCACATTCTTTGTGCCCTCCGGCGCCAGTGGTCCTGGCGGGCCCGTCGGCCGGCGGTCATAGGCTTTGTAGTTTTGAAGATGCCAGCTCTCGCCAATACGTATAAACCTGGGATACTCAATCTCCAGGGGCACAAATTTCTCCTCTGGCGTCTTGATAATCGCAGGTTTGCCCCAGATTTCGACCTCGGTGTAGTGATTGAGATCGTTGGCCTGATTGCCTTTGCTGTGCAGTCGGACATATCGGGCTCGCTGCCCCTTTGCATCGATCAGTCTGCCTTCGTGTGTGTCCACATAGTGCCTGCCGCTGCCGACGCCCAGACCGGCGGAGTTGTCGGTATCGTTGTTGAAGAGCGTTCGGACATTGGTGATGAAATCGGCGTCATCGGCGATCTGTACGACCACGTCGAAATAGACGCGTGCCCGCATGTGTGAGTGCCACAGCAGGATTGCGTAAATCTCACAGGCCTCTTCAAGGTCGATTGTCACATGCTGGACGAAAGGGCCCAGTTCCACAAAGCTGCCGTCCTGCGCCCGTTTGTCGCCGTCAGTGATCATTTCCAGTTCACCGATTATGGGCATGTCATCGGTGCTTGCGACGGGTTTGCCAAGGGCAAGGTTTGTTGTGCCCACCGGGGCATAAAACGGGGGTCTGGGTGTCTTGCGGAGGGGCTCGAGATTCGGGATCTTGCCCAGATTCGCCGGCGTATCTCGAAAGCCGGGAGCCGGCAGATCGAATTTGAGCGGCTTAACCGTACTGTTGACACCATGGGCTTGCGATGCCCGGGTGGAGGCGAATGGAAGGGTCGCCGCAAAAGCCAATATAGCCGATACGCAAACCGCTCTCGAATTGCACAGGGTCTCCATGACAGTATCTCCTCAGCGTTGACTTGACATGCCGAAGGCGCAGGCTCCCTATTTTGGTGTGGCATGGGCATCTTGCGCATGATACACGGGCAGGATGCCCGTGCCACCAGGATGCCCGTGCCACGTTTCATTTTGTTAGAAGTTCTAAATGCTACTCGGCTGGTTTTCCCCAGATTTCGATTTCGATGTAGTTGTTGAGGTCGTTGGCGTTGCTGCCGTTGCTGTAGAGGCGTACGTAACGGGCTTTGGTTCCCTTGCCGTTGATGAGTTTGCCCTCGGAGGTCTCGATATAGTGCATGTCCTTGCCGATACCAAGTCCGGCGGTGTTGTCGATGTCGTTGTTGAACAGCGTCTTGACATTGGTGATAAAGTCGGCGTCATCGGCGGTCTGGGCAATTACATCGAAGTAGACCCTTGCCTGCTTGTGATAGTGCCAGATCAGCACCGCGTAGATTTCGCACTCCTTGTCCAGGTCAACGGTGATATGCTGCTGGAATGGTCCTAATTCGACATAACTTCCATCGGCGGCTTCCTTGTCGCCGTCGGTAATCATATCGATCTCGCCGATGATGGGCAATTCGTCCGTACTGGCGACGACTTTTCCGGCGGCAAGATTCACACAGCCGGCGGGAGCATAGAAAGGAGGACGCGGCTTGCCGCGCGGCTTCATCAGATTCTCAACCTTGATATTTGTGGGGGTCCCGACGAACATCGGCTTGGGCAGTTCAATGGGTAATGCCGCCATGCCTTCACCCGGTGTACCCAACACGTCAAGGCCTGCGCCCGCCACAACCGTATCGTCTTCGGTCTTGCCGGCATCGGCAACAACTGTATCCTGCACATTGTCGCCGATGACCTCGGGCTCCTGGATCTTTGCCGGCTCTTCGGCAACGATGACTTCATCGCCCTTGTCCCGCATTGTGAAGTATCCTCGGCCAATAATGACCGCAAGAATGATCACTCCGGCGGCCAACGTCATCTTCAAAAAGTCTCTACTCATCGTTTGTCTCCTGACACTAACATATTGTTTATACGAATTACTGTTTAGTTTCTCCGTTACCTGCGTCTCAATGCGGGCGACGACGTCATCAAGCGAACCGACGAACCCGGCGAGATCGTGGCTGTCCCGCATGAGCCGGTCATAGCAGGCGCCGCAGCCGGGACACGTCTTGAGATGGCCCTGCACCTTGTCGATCCGATTCGACGGGAGTGCTCCGTCTACGAACTGGACAATTTCGTCCGCCATATTGTCGCAAGGATCAGCCATCGGTCTCCTGCCGGTTTTCGATTATCTCTCTTAACTGCCGTCGGGCCCGGCTGAGTCGGCTCAAGACCGTCGCCGGGCTGATATCGAGTTTTTCCGCCACATCCTCGGTGCGCTCGCCATCGAAGTAATACAATAAAAGCGTTTCCCGGTACGTTTCATCCAGTCGTTGGATCGCCTTTTCGAGAACGTGATAGTCTCCGGTCGATTCGGCACGCTGCTCGAACTGTATTTGTGCCGTCGCCTGTTTGTGCGTCTTTTGCCGCCGCACGAAATCGATAGCCAGATTCCTCGCGATACGGCATATCCACGGGCCGAAACGCTTGCCTTTTCGCAGGGCGGCGATCTGGACGAGACCCTTCAAAAGAGCTTCCTGAGCGATATCCTCGGCATCATGAACATTGCCCACGACGCCAAAGGACACGGCGAAGACATCCCGGGCGTAACGGCCCACCAGGGCGGCATAAGCCCTCTTATCACCTCGCCGACAGCCGGCAACCAGCTTTTCCTCAGTAAAAACGTCCAATCGAAGTTCAGACCTTCCGTTCTGTATTATTGACGAATTCGCCCCCCGTATTCTGCCATAAATCCGCTTATTTTGAAAGCCTTTTCCAAAAAAACCGACATGAATCCGCCAATTGCTCAGGATTGGCGTGGTGGTTGGAGGGGTTATAAGTTATGGAGGCAGGGGGTTCCGGCGGTTGGATCAGCTTTTCTTGAGGCCCTGGAAGCGGACGGTTCTGGTGTCTTGTTCGAGTCCGGTTTTTTGTGTGAGTGGTGCGTATAGTTCTGGTCGGCGTGTTTTTTGCCAGCGGAGGCCGGTGCAGTTTTCGCGGAGAGAGGCCTTGAGGTCGGCGATTACCATGTCGTCGTCGGCCTGCCATGTCTCGGCGAGGGTTCGGCCGTAGCAGTCCAGGATCATGGCGTTTCCGGTTCGGATTTCGTTGTCGTCCGTGCCGACGCCGTTCGAGAAGATCAGGAACAGGCCGTTGTCGTGGGCGCGTGCGGGCAGCCAGGTCATTAGCCATTGGCGACCCTTGGGGCCCTTGAATTCGGCTTCGATGGCGGCGGGGTCCTGCTTGCGGTTGTGCCACAGGGCGGGATCGACGAGTCCCATGCAGCAGGGGCTCGGGGATTTGCAGCCGCCCGTCTGGTGGGGGGCGAGCAGGATTTCTGCGCCTTTTAGCGCGGTGATGCGGACGTTTTCGCCGAGGTTGTTGTCGTAGCATGTCAGGATGCCTAATTTGCCGTGGGGTGAATCGAAAACGGTGAATTCGTCGCCGCAGGCCAGGTGCTCGCTGATAAAGCAGTGGATTTTGCGGTGGCGCGCGAAGGCGCCGTCAGGCATGGCGACTACGTAGGTGTTATAGAGCGTGTTGTCGTCGGTGCGCTCGACGAGACCTGCGCCGATGGTCATGTTGTTTGTCCTGGACAGTTGCATGAGTCGAGCCGTCGAGGGACCATCGGGGACAGGTTCTGCGAGTTTGATCAATTCTTCCCGCGAGCGTTTGCGGAGATGCCAGTAGCCGGTGATGCAGCACTCGGGAAAGGCGATGAGTTCGACTTTTTGCCGGGCGGCCTGCGCGACGAAATGTTCAATCTTTTCGAAGTTGGCCTGTTTGCTGCCGTCGGCATGCTCGAACTGGACGGATGCGACGCGTATGTCTTTCATATCATGGTTCCTCAATCTGATATGCCCCTCCAGAGGCCTTCCTGCGGCGGGTAGACTCCCTTGGGGATTTGGGCTTCGTTTCGTGATCTACGCCATCCATGGGCGTTGTCTGTCTTTGGTTTGGGCGACTACTTTGTTTGTGATGCTGGCGTCTTCGGCGATTTGCCAGTCGAACATGCCGACGCAGGCGAAGTCGGCGCCGTTTGAGAAGGCGTGTTGGAAGCCCTTACCCGGATGGATGGCGCCTGCGGCGAGGATCTTGTAGGCGATCCATGGCTTTTTGACTTCCTTCATGAATTCGATGGTTTCATCGGGATTCATCGCCCAGTAATTGTCAATGGCGTAGTTTTCGATAACCGGCTTGCTCTGATCTTTGCGCTGCCTGGACCAGTAGTCTTTGCTGTGAAGGGTTTTCATGTAGAAGTCGGTGGCGATGCCCGCGGATTCTACGGCGATGGGCACCTGGAGGGAATGGCCCGCGACGCCGGCGGGGACGCCGGCTTTCTTGATGCAGTTGATGAACTTGTCGATCAGGTCCATGCGGTTGTCGAAAGTCCACTTGTCGGCCTGGTTGCCGACGAGATAGATTGCCGCGGCGCCTGCTTCCATGGCTTCGTCGACGGACTTTTCGATAGTGTCGGCCTGGGCACCCGTTTGGGAGAGCCATTTCATCTTGCCGCCGCGTTCCTTCTTGTATCGATTGAAGAGCTTGACTGCGTCGGCATTGCCGGAGAAGATCGTGCAGGCGTTAATGCCGTGCTGCTCGCAGATCGCCCATGTGTCCATGATCTTTTCGTCGGTGAAATAGTGCTTGAGCAGGGGGGATACGTAAATCAGGTCGCGACTGTGGGCATAGCCGCCGATGAGGTTGCCGCCGCAGATGAGGCGACTGATCTCGACATCGCCGATTTTACCCATGGCCATCTTGCCGGTGGGCTTCTTTTTGTCGGCGGTGTCTTTGGCGGGTTTGGCAAGGAGGGCCTGCTCTTCGAAGCTGATAGCCAGCGACGCGGCTGCAGAGGCGGCGACGGTGTTTTTGATGAACTTCCGGCGGTTCAGATCCTGCGACATGATAGAAGCCTTTCACAATTTCGAATCCCTTTTTCCGGGGGCCTATGCGATACAGGCCCACGATCGATTCCTATTGTAACGGTTTTTTCGACAAAAATCAAGGTTTAGCCACCAATTGGCGATAGGCCTTGTTTTTTGGCCGGTTAGCGGTTAATCTGATGGATAATTCGGTTCCCGGTTTGGTCCGGGAGAGTGGTATTTTTGGTATTCTTATTTTATCTGGAGGGTAATCGCGGATGAAACGCAGAACATTTCTTAAGGCCTCGATGGGCGTGGCGGGGGTATTTTCGTTGGGTGGCTTGCCGGAATCGGTATTTGGCGGCTGCGGTGCTTGTGAGGGCGATCTGCCGTTTGAGATTTCTTTGGCTCAGTGGTCGCTGAATAAGCGGCTGTTCGGCCGGGCAGAGCCTAAACTGGATAACCTGGATTTTGCCGCGACGGCCCGCAAACTCGGGATCGGTGGTTTGGAGTATGTCAATCAGTTCTTCATGGATAAGGCTGAGGATAAGGCGTATCTGCGCGAGATGAACAAGCGGGCGGCGGACAACGGTGCTACGAATGTGCTGATTATGTGCGATCGCGAGGGCAGCCTCGGCGATCCGGACAAGGCCAGGCGCATCAAGGCGGTTGAGAACCATTATAAGTGGCTCGAGGCGGCGAAGTTTTTGGGCTGTCATTCGATTCGGGTCAATGCGCATTCGGAGGGGAGTTACGACGAACAGCTCAAACTCGCAGCCGACGGATTGCGGCGGTTGGCCGGCGCCGGGAAGAAGTATGGTCTCAACGTGATCGTTGAGAATCATGGCGGCCTGTCGTCGAACGGCAAGTGGTTGACGGGTGTGATCAAGACGGTGGACCTGTCGAATTGCGGAACGCTGCCGGACTTTGGGAATTTTCGCGAGTATGATCGCTACAAAGGTGTCGAGGAGATGATGCCGTTTGCCAAAGGCGTCAGCGCCAAGGCGGGCAAGTTTGACGCCAACGGCGATGCAGTAAACACCGACTTCTATCGCATGATGAGGATTGTTCGCGATGCCGGCTATCACGGATATGTCGGGATCGAATCCGGCGGCCCGGCCGGTAAAGAAGAAGAGGCCATTCTAAAGACAAAGGCCCTGCTGGAAAAGATTCGCAAGCAGCAGATGCGTTGCAAGACTATATTTAACGGCAAAAATCTGGATGGCTGGACGGTGGTCACAGGCGGCGATTGGACCGTCGAAGATGGTGCAATTGTCGGTCGCAAAGGCGCAGGCTGGTCGCGGGACAAGGTGAAATCGGGATCCTGGCTGAGGACAAACAAGCAGTATTCCGATTTTCGCCTGGAACTTCAGGTCTGCGTAATGCAAGGGACTAACAGCGGAGTATTCATCCGCTCCGCTGCCGAGAATAATCCGGCATTCACCGGTTACGAAATGCAAATATATGACGCCCCGGGCAGAGAGCCCACTACGCGGGGCCCGGGATCGCTATATGATTTGGTCGCGCCGACGAAAAACATGATTCGCCAGGCGGGCCAATGGAATACCATAACGATCATCGCCAAAGGCGCGAAGATCACCATCGAAATGAACGGCGAACGGATCGTCGATACCGAACAGACGCGATCGATGAAAGGCCACATCGGCGTCCAGGCGCACGACAAGAACTCTGTTGCTAAGTTTCGCAATATTCGGGTTGAGGAACTGTAGGTTTTCGGTGGGACTGGTGTGAAATTACGATGCCTGACTGAGGCACGACGAATATCATTTTATGAAGGAGAATCAGCATGAAAACTGTTACTTTGATGCTCATGTGTTTTGTATCTTGTGCGTTTGGCGCCGAGGAGTCATGGTATCGCTCGCCCACACTGGCGGTGATGACCGGTTATATCTATGAGCCGCTCAAATCTTATACGATCCGCGAGTGGGAGAAAGGGCTCGGCAACAAGATGGACGCCGACCGCTGGGTCGCCGATTTCAAGGAGGCCGGGGCGACTTATTTGATTTTCTACGACAAGTGGATCGACGGCTTCGTGTTCCATGACACGAAGACGACCAACTTCAAAACCAAACGCGATTTCGTTCGCGAAGTGGCCGACGCCTGCCACCGGGGCGGCCTGAAACTGGTTTTCTATTACAATGCCCTCAACGACGGCAATCCCGAGTTCCACGAATGGGCCCTGCGGGATCGCCAGGGCAATCCGATTGTGTTCAGTCCCGGCTGGCCGACGCGGTACCAGACGCTTCACTCGCCGTTTCGCAAGTTCTCCGTCGAGCAGTTCCGCGAACTGATGACCGACTACGGTCGGATCGACGGCGTCTGGTTCGACATTTTCGGCGAACGACTCAACACGTCGAGCAAGTGGACCGCGCAGGGTTTTGAGAAGATGTTTGGTGTTCCGTTTGACCAGGCCACCGGGGCGCAGTTGGCTGAGTTCAACGCGCGGACCCTTGCGGGCTATTTGGACGAAGTTCGGCCTATCGCGCAGAAACATCAACCGGACTGCGTGTTCACGTCCAACGGGGCTGGCAGTATGACGCTGGCCTCGGGTGTATGGAGCAAATGGGTCAGTCCGAGACTCGACTACGGCAGCGACGAAGGCCACAGCTTCTACGGCAACGACCGGCTGGCTCGAATGGCCTGGGTATTGCCCAAACCGACTGAGATCGGACTGCTCTTATGCAGTTCCTGGTTCTCACCCACCGAAGACAAGGCACCGCCGGCGAGCATGACCGAACCGCAGGCCATTGCCGCCGCCGCGATTGCCCTGTGTCAGGGCGCCAACGTCTATATGGCGCTGACACCCGACCACTCGGGCGTGTTTGGCGAAGACCTCCAACGGGCCAAATCGATCGGAGCATGGTTCAAGGGCGTCGAGCCGATACTGAAAGACGCTCGGCCTTATGCCGATGTGGGCATCGTGTTAGGCACACCGGCAGACGACGGACCGGGGCTAACCGCCGGCAATACTCTCTGGAAGGCGTATCAGGCCAGGCAGCTAAGCACCATCGATCAGGCGTTTGCTGTCCGCGACATTCTGGGCCGAGCCGGTGTGTTCAGCCGGGTGCTTTACAATTCAAACCAAGGCGGAAGCTGGCCCGAATCGTTGGCCCAGATTCCGGCTGTCATTCTTCCCGAGCGGGCGCCATTGGATAACAAGCATGTCAAACAACTCCGGCAATATGTCAAACAGGGCGGTCGCTTGATTGCCTTCGGACATGCTTCGATGGTCGACGCCATGGGCAAACGGGGCGACGAGTATGCATTGGGCGACGTATTCGGAGTTCGGTATGCCGGCGAAGTCGAGTTCGGCAAAAAGGCGAACCGCACGCGGGTGAAAGTCGATTCGGAGTATGGCGAAGGCTATATAGCTGAGAATCTCATCGACGGGCAGCCGACCGCCTGGGCCTCTGGCGGTACGCCCATGCCGCACTGGGTCGAGATCATCCTTGCTAAGCCCGTCGACGTAGCTAAGGTCGAACTGGTCAGCCGGCCGGGTCCGTATCTGGTGACCGATATCGACGTCGAGGCGCCCGAGGGCGATGGTTGGCGTCTGCTCAAGTCGGTTCGCAATGCAACCGGCCAGGTCATTACGGTGTCCCTCGATAAGACGATCACCACGGACCGGATTCGCGTGAAGATCCTTGGCGAACTGTATCAGGGCCAGGACCGCGAGTATGCCGACGTGGAGGCGATCCGCATTCTCGACGCGACCGGTTATGACCATGCAGCCAACCGGCCGACGACCGTAGCGCTGAAATGGGCCTCCGCCAGGGCCAAGCGGACATTTGGCGACGTTGATTTCGCCATAAGCCCCATGGCACTGCAGGTCAAGCCGACCACGGCTGAGGTACTGGCAGAACTGGACACCGAGGGTGACCACCCGGTGATTCTCCGCAACCGGTTCGGTAAAGGGGAAGCGATCCTGATCGCCACCAGCGAGGCGGCCTTGCAGGAAAATGCAGCTTTTTGGGGTGGCCTGCGGACGGCGACCGTTGGCGAGCCGACAATCTCCTGCAGTCAAATCGCCCGCTACCGGCTCATCCTGACGCAAGTCGATGGCAAGCATGTCTTGCACGTGATCGACCAGACGACGACCACGTCCGGCTGGCAACCGGCTGACGTGACGATCTCACTCAATGCAGAACGTTTGGGTAATCCGCGACTGTGCAGGCTCCGCACGGGCGGAAGCAGCAGGGCGGTTAAGACCCGCAGAGACGGTGGACGCATCAGCTTTGTGCTTCGGCCGGACCCGGTGGCCAGTGTCGTGTTGAAATGATCGGGGACTATCAGTTAACTTGACGGTACAGGAATTTGTGTTAGCCACAGAGGTCCTGGAGCAGCATAGCCGCAACCAAAAAGATTTTAGCCACAAAGAAGGGAAGGTTAGCCGCAAAAAGGCACAAAAGGCACAAAAAAAAACAAAAGTTCATTATATTGGGATTGAGAGTTAACTTTCTGCATTTCAAGCAGTTATGAAGGGCCTCATTCAAAAAACGTGCACAAAAAACAAGAAGCTGACGGATAGTAGTACAGAGGACGCAGAGGAAAGAAGAAAAGGAATAAAGGAATATATGAATCTCGGTGCTCTCTGTGTCCTCTCTGGCAAGAAGTGCCGTGAAAGGCGATTAAATTTAATATGACATCGGAGCAATCGGAGAAAGGTTCATATAATGAGTACGATCAAGGCGGCAGGCAGTGTGGTGTTGTTTGGAATCATTGCACACATCCTGTTTCAGGCACCTGTCTTTGCAAATGAAGTGAGTTCTTATGAGTTAAAGATCGACGCTCCCATTACGACGTGGGACGAAGCGATCCCGTTAGGCAACGGGATGTTGGGCGGGCTGCTCTGGGGAGCTGACAATACCATTAACCTTTCACTGGACCGGGGCGACCTGTGGGATGAGACTACGCCTCCCGAGATCGAGGAAGGCAATTGGAATTTCGCCAACATGAAGAAACTCATCAAGGAAAACTGGGGTGAGTTTATGCGCCGCTACGACGGTACTTATAACCACGCCGCACCGACAAAGCTTCCCGGCGGACGACTTGTGCTGACGCTTGGCGAGGATAAGAAGGCGAAAGACTTTACGCTCGATATGAAAAAGGCTGTCGGAACCGTAAACTTCACGGACGGCAGTACGCTGGTTTGCTTCTTTCACGCCAAAGAGCGCGTGGCGCTTATCCGGGTCGATGAGACGAATACGAATGTGACGAGCAAATTCATCCGCCCGGCCGGTATTGACCGGCTGAAATATAAGCCTGCCCGGTTCGGAGGAGATAATGGCCAAAGCTGGATGGTGCAGGAAGCCGCCGACGGGCTTGTTTACGCAACACTGACGGCTACGAAACGTGTTGGGGACCGGACGCTGCTTGCCGTCGCTATCACGACGAATCGGGAAGACGCCAGGACGCCCGATCCGCTCGTATTAGCCAGGAGCCGCGTGGCAAAAGCACTAAGTAGCGGCTTTGAGAGGATGTTCGAGACGCATAAGAAATGGTGGGAGGACTTCTGGTCGATTTCCGAGGTGACGATTCCCGACCAGCGGATTCATCGCCACTACAACCTGGTCAAGTATTTCTACGGCGCCGCTTCGCGGCCCGATGCGCCGTCGATGCCGCTGCAGGCCGTCTGGACACAGGATTCCGGCGGACTGCCTCCGTGGAAGGGCGACTTTCATCACGATCTGAATACACAGATGACATACCTTGCTTATCACAAAGCGGGCCTGACAGATTCGGGGATGAGTTTCATCAACCACATGTGGGATCTGCTGCCTGAATACCGAAGATTCGCCAAAGACTTCTTCGGCGTTGACGGGGCAGCGATACCTGCGGTTATGACGCTAAACGGCAAACCCTTGAGCGGGTGGCCGCAGTATGCTCTGTCGCCTACTTTTGCGATCTGGGTTGGGCAGAGTTTCTACCTGCACTGGAAGCATACAATGGATGACGCGTTTCTGCGCGAGAAGGCGTATCCGTGGATGGATGAGATGGTGGGGGCGATCGTGGAATTGCTGGAAGAAAAGGAGGGCAAGCTCTATCTGCAGCTTTCGAGTTCGTCGGAGATTTTCAATGCTTCGCCGCGGGCATATCTGAAGCCAAACTCGAATCAGGATCTGGCGATGCTGCACTGGGCGTTCGAGGCGATGGCGGAGATGGCGGGTGCATTGGGCAAAGAAGGGGATGTGAAAAAATGGAATGCATTGCGATCCAAACTCAACGACCTGCACGTTGATGAAAATGATGCTCTGATGTTCAGTTCGAATGAGCCGTTCAATCAATCGCACCGGCACCATGCACACGCGATGGCGATACATCCGTTTGCGACACTGAACATCGACGGTACGGAGAGGGATCGCCGGATCATTGATGCGACTGTTGGCAAGATGGATGAGTTGGGTACGCGGGCATGGACAGGGTACAGTTTTTCGTGGTTTGCGTGTCTGCTTGCCCGTGTCGGACAACCGGAACTGGCATTTCAATATCTGACATACTATGAGCGGGCTTTCATTCTGCGAAACGGCTTTCATGTCAACGGCGACCAGCTTGGCGCGGGACTTTCCGGATACGGATACCGACCCTTCACACTCGAGGGCAACTTCCTTGCGATGGAAGCGGTTCACGATATGGTTCTGCAAAGCTGGCCGGTGGACATTGCAAGAGATCCCACGCCGGTGATCCGGGTTTTCCCGGCTATGCCATGGAGGTGGCACGAAGCGAGTTTTCGTGATCTTCGCGGCGAGGGCGGTTTTGTTGTGTCGGCAACGCGACAGAATAATGCCACGACCCATTTCACGATCAAAGCAACAAAAACAAGCCTGCTTCGCATACGTGACAATTTTGGCGGCGTAAAGCCTCAATTCAACCGGAAGGTAAAGAAAGATGGTCGCGACTTCATTGTGAAAATGAAGGCGGGTGATACGCTTGTCGGAACGTTAGCCAAACCGGGTAAGCTGCCAGCGCAGCCCAAAAAGTCGATAGAGGTCAATAAACGTCTCGAACGAATAGAGAATATCGAGGCTGCGCGAAGATACAAGATTTCCTCCACCGAAATCCCGCTGCGAATCGGCGCAGACAGCAACGGCCAAAACTGTTTCAAGGGTGATATCGCGCGGGTCAGCATATTCAACCGTGTGCTTTCGGCCGATGTTGTTGCCGCACTGGCCGTCAAAGGTAGAGCAAAGCCTGCTGATATTGAAGGCTGTGTTGTCAGCTATGATTTTGAGGCTATGCAAAATGACGGCTATGTCAGCACGGGCAGGAAAGGGTTTGTCGCCAGGATCAACGGCAAATTGCAGGAGATTGACGCGGGCAAGCTTGGCAAAGCCCTGCACTTTGACGGCAGCAGCTTTCTGAGCATCGACCACGACCCATCGCTCAACTGCAACCAGGCGATTACCCTTGAAGCCTGGATTCGCCTCCAGGACACAACCCGCCCCTGCAACCGGGTCATCGACAAGTCCGTCGCCGGAACCACGCAAGGGTATGATCTGGATATCCTGGCCAACGCCGTGCGGCTGATATCCAATGCCCGCACGACCAATCCAATGTCAAAGATAAAGCTCAAGGCCGATCAGTGGGTCCACATCGCAGGAACCATCGATGGCGAAACGGCCGACGTGGCCATATATATCAACGGCAGCAAAGTCAAGATACAATAGATTGTGAAAGAGTTTGTGGACGGGTCCTTGATTTTAACCTGGAGGTTTTGAGATGGCGGATTCTGAAAAGATGAGTCGACGGGAGTTTGTCGGGGCAGCCGGCGGTGTGGGGGCGGCGATGGTGTTGCCGAGAAAGGTCCTCGGCGGGCCCGGGCATGTTCCGCCGAGTGAGAAGGTGACTATCGCTTATATCGGCTGCGGGACGCAGGGCATTCGCCAGTTGATCGGATTGTTGCCGCGGGACGATGTGCGGGTGGTGGCGGTGTGCGATCCGAATACCGACAGCACCGATTACATCGAGTGGGGGCCTAATGAGATACGCAGACGGATCAGGGGTTTTCTTGACGATCAGAAATGGGGCGAAGGCGTCAAGGGATGTCGCTGTGGACGCAATGTCGGGATTGAGCTTGTTGAGCGGTATTACGGCAAGAAGGGCGGTGCGGGTTCGGCTCGGCCCAATGACTATGCCGATTTCCGCGAGTTGTTAGAGAAGGAAAAAGACCTGGATGCGTGCTATATCATGACGCCGGATCATCTGCACGGAACCGTTGCGATCAAGGCGATGCGCAAGGGCAAGCATGTGATAGTGCACAAGCCGATTGCCAATGTAATGCACGAAGTGCGTCTTGCGGTTGACACGGCGAAGGAGACGGGTAAGGCGACGCACTTGTTCTGTGCGGCGGGCAAACACACAACGCCTTTGATCGCCGAGTGGATTGCCGCCGGCGCGATCGGGCCTGTGCGCCAGGTGCATAACTGGTCGTCGCGTCCGTTCTGGCCCCAGGGGATGTTGGAGAATCCGACGGACACGCCACCGGTGCCGCAGGGAATGGACTGGGACTTATGGCTCGGTCCTGTCCCGCATCGGCCATTTCATCCGTCGTATACGCATGCGGTTTTCCGCGGGTGGTATGATTTCGGAAGCGGGGCGCTCGGGGACATGGGGCATTACAGCTTCTACCAGATTTTCAAGATACTCAATTTGTCCGCCCCCGTCGGCGTCGAGGCGAGTCGCAGCCAGTATTGGGCGATTGAGAATCAGACCTGGCATAAGAAGGTTAACGAGGTGTCGTACCCGCGATCGTCGCGCATTCACTGGCAGTTTGCGGCCAGGGGCGACATGCCGCCTGTTGATTTGTACTGGTATGACGGCGGGTTACGGCCTGACATTCCTGCGGAACTGGAAGCCGACGGGCAAAAGATGCCTAAGGAGGGCTTGCTATTTATTGGTGATGAGGGCAAGATTCTGGCCGGTTTCTCCGGTGACAACCCGCGGCTCATCGGCGAAAAGAAGATGAAGCAATTCAAAAAACCGCCGCTGACACTGCCCCGCCCGGCGTCGGAACTGGACCAGTGGCTAACCGCCTGCAAGGGCGGCAAGCCATCGAATGCGCGAGTTGAAGTAACGGGCAAACTCAGCGAAACCGTCGCGATCGGCAACGTTGCGTTGCGAACGGATCAGAAGCTGCTGTGGGATTCGGCGAAGATGGAATTTGGCAATGCGCCTAAAGCGAATAAGTATCTGAAACGGGAATACAGGCCGGGATGGGAACTGTAACAGATTATATTTAGAGCCTCTAACAAAATGAATGGTTTAATGTGGCATGGGCATCTTGCCCATGATACACGGGCAGGATGCCCGTGCCACATTTCATTTTGTTAGAAGTTCTTATTGTTCTTGCGGTGAAATGCAATTACTGCATAATTGAACTATGTTATGTAAATTCTAAGGAGACGGTAAATCATGAAGATGCGAGTCGCTAACATGTTTGTATTGGGATTGATGGCAGTTATGTTGTCGGGTTGTCCTGAGTCGATGATGGCCGAGAGCGATTCTGTCGATGCGAAGGTCGCTGAACTGGTGTCGAAAATGACGGTCGAGGAGAAGGTCGGCCAGATGACGCAGCTCACTTTGGAGACGGTCTCGAGTCGCAAGGACGAGCACGTCCAGTTGAATATGGATAAGCTACGCGAGGCCCTGGTCAAGCGTCACGTGGGATCGATCCTGAACTGCGGCGGGGCGGCGAATACGGTTGCCAACTGGCAGGAGATTATTACGACGATCCAGGATATCTCGACGAAAGAGACGCGATTAGGGATACCGAACATTTATGGCGTCGATTCAATTCACGGGGCCAATTACATCGTGGGCGCCACAATGTTCCCTCAGAGTTTCGCGATGGCGGCGACGGGCAATGTGGAACTTGCCGTGAAGGAAGGCGAGATCGCGGCCCAGGAGATGCGGGCGGCAGGTCTGGCGTGGAATTTCAACCCGGTGCTGGGGCTCGGCCGTCAGCCGCTCTGGTCGCGCTTCTGGGAAACTTACGGCGAGGACCCGTATATGGCGGCGACATTAGGTGCCGCCTATATAAGTGGTCAGCAGGGCGACGACATGGCCGCGGCGGACCGTGTGGGCACGTGTATGAAGCATTACTTAGGCTATAGCGTTCCGCTGTCGGGCAAGGACCGTACGCCGGTAGGGATACCGCAGCGCGTGCTCAGAGAGCTGTTCGTGCCGCCGTTTAAAGCGGCTGTCGATGCGGGTACGCCGACTGCGATGGTCAATTCCAGTGAGATCAGCGGCGTTCCGGTGCATTCGAGCGATTTTGCGCTGAAGACGCTGTTGCGGGAGGAACTTGGCTTTGAAGGATTTGTGGTGTCCGATTGGGAGGACATCAAGAACCTCTATACGCGTGAGAAGGTCGCCGCCGACAATCGCCAGGCCGTGAAGATGGCGGTGATGGCGGGTGTGGATATGTCCATGGTGCCGTATGACTACTCATTTACCGATGCGCTGATCGATCTGGTTAAGACCGGCGAAGTGCCCGAGTCCCGCATTGACGAAGCCGTATCTCGCATTCTCAAAGTCAAGTTCCAACTGGGCCTGTTTGACGATCCCTACCCGAAACAGGAGATGGTTGCGAAATTTGCGTCGGCAGAATCGACGAAAATAAATCGCCAGGCCGCGAGTGAAGCAATTACGCTGCTGAAAAACGACAATGACGTATTGCCTTTGGCCAAGGGTAAAAAGGTGCTGGTGGCCGGCCCAACTGCCAATCTGCTTTCGGTGATGAATGGCGGCTGGTCCATCACGTGGCAGGGTAATCAGGAGGATTTGTATCCGCAGGAGAAGAAGACGATTCTCGAGGCGGTGCAGGACAAGGTCGGTGCGGAGAATGTGACGTACATGCAGGGCACGACAATGGACAAGGATATCAATATCCAGATGACCTTAGAGAAAGCCCGCCAGGCGGATGTCATTATCGCCTGCATCGGTGAGCCGACGTATTGCGAGGGGCCGGGCAACATCAACGATCTTACGCTGGAGCAGGCGCAGTTGAATCTTGTAAATGCACTGAGACGCACAGGCAAGCCGATCATCCTTGTGCTGGTTGAGGGCCGGCCTCGCGTGATCAGCGATATTGTTGACGCCGCCGACGGGATTATTATGGCGTATCTGCCGGGTATGGAAGGCGGGGTGGCGGTTGCCGATGTGATCTTTGGCGATGTGAATCCGAGCGGCAAACTGCCGTTTACGTATCCCAGGTTTGCATCCGGTTTTGTGACGTACGATCATAAGAACAGTGAGACGTACGATCCGCAGTGGGGCTTCGGTCACGGGCTTAGCTATACGACTTTTGCCTGTTCGAATCTCAAACTCGGCAAGAGCCGGATTAGCGACAGTGAGCCGTTGACAGTATCTGTGGATGTCAAGAATACCGGCAAGCGTGCGGGCAAGGAGACGGTGCAGCTTTATCTGAGCGATCTGGTGCGTTCGGTGACGCCGCCGGTAAAACAGCTCAAGCGATTTACAAAGATCAGCCTCGAGCCCGGTGAAACCAGGACCGTGGAATTTACGCTTGACCCCTGCGATCTGTCGTTCATCGGCAGGGACAATAAGCGTGTCATCGAGCCGGGCGAGTTCAAAATAGCGATCGGGGACCAGACGGCCGGTTTTGCGGTCAAATAGACGGCTATTCGGATATGTGCTTATAAAAAGTGTTCGTGTGTCAGGTAGAACGCGTGCGCCTGCATTGAAGTAAAATAAAACATTCAGGAGGGATCGTCCATGCGAAACACAAACGTATTTTTTTGTTTGGTGTGTGTTTGTGTCTGTGTTGCAGCCGTGTGCAATGCCGGTACGTCGTTTGAGATCGCCGATGAAGGTTCGGCGGTTGCGGTGATCGTTGTCGCTGCGGACGCCTCCGAGCCTGTCGGGCACGCGGGCCGGGAGTTGGCGCATCATCTCAAGGCGGTTACATCGGCGGAATTTTCGATTGAAAGTCGCCCCGCCGGGAACCAAAGGTGCATTCTCGTCGGGCCCAAAGCTGCGAAACTCGTCGATCCGGCTTTTTCAGTAGAAGGGCTTGGAAGTGGCGGGATTGTCATTCAAACGCGGGATAACTGTCTGATTCTGGCGGGCGGCCATCCGCGCGGCACACTGTATGCCGTGTACACGTTTCTCGAGGATGTCGTTGGGTGCCGCTGGTGGTCATCGAAGGCGAGCACCATACCTTCCAAAGCAACGCTGGCGGTGGGTCCGTTGGATGTTCGATATGTGCCGCCGCTGGAGTACCGGGAATCGTTCTGGTTCGACGCGTTTGACGGAGACTGGGCCGTTCGTAACAAGTCCAACGGCAACAGTGAACGCCTGGACGCCAAGCGAGGGGGCAAACATGTCTACCAGGGCTTTGTGCACACATTCTACTCGCTGATTCCGCCGAATACGTATTTTGAAAAGCACCCGGAGTGGTTCAGCGAGATCAAGGGCAAGCGGGTGCATAAGCATGCCCAGCTTTGCCTGACGAATGATACGATGCGGGCTGAATTAGTGAAGAGGCTGAAAGTGCGTTTGCGAAAGAATCCCCAGGCGACGATTGCGTCGGTGTCGCAGAATGACTGGCATGGATTCTGTACGTGCGCCAAGTGTGCGGCGATCGACGAGAAGGAAGGTTCCCCCGCCGGGACTATGATTCGCTTCGTTAACGGCGTCGCAGAAGAAATCGAAAAGGAATTTCCGAGTGTGGCGATAAGTACATTAGCCTATCAGTATACCCGCAAGCCCCCCAAACTTACCAGGCCCCGGCCCAACGTCATTGTGCGACTGTGCAGTATCGAATGCTCGTTCAGCAAGCCGCTGACCGACGAACGGAACAAGACGTTTCGTGATGACATCGTGGGGTGGTCGAAGATCTGCAAAAGACTCTACATCTGGGATTATACCACGAATTTCCGTCATTATTTCCGGCCTCATCCGAATCTGCGTGTTCTTGGCGCCAACATTCGTTTCTTCGTAAAGCATGGTGTCAAGGGCATCTTTGAGCAGGGGGCATATACGTCGGCCGGTGCGGAAATGGCCGAACTTCGAGCGTGGGTGCTTGCCAGGCTGCTGTGGAACCCGAATCTTGATGACAAGGAACTGATTGAGGAGTTTCTCGACGGCTACTACGGCCCGGCGGGCCGGCATATCGGTGCGTATCTCGATGTCATGCACGATGCTATTGATGCCGACGGCTACTACCTGGGATGTCTGCCCTCCTACAGGGAGGCGACTCCGGGCTTCCTGAATTTTGCGGTATTGAACGAAGGCCGGCGTCATCTGGTCCTTGCCGAAAAGACGGCAGCCGGCGATGCGGAACTTTTGAATCGGGTGAAAATGGCCCAGCTTCCCGTGATGTATGTTTTCATGAGACAGTGGACGTCATTGCGCCAAGAGGCCAAGCGGAAGGGGGCCGACTGGCCGATGGGCGATTCGATTGACACGGTGTATGCCGAGTTTGTCGAGACGGCGAGAAAGAACAATGTAACGCGTTTATGTGAGTGGCATGACGGCTTCGGGCTGCTTGAGGAGGCTGTCAAGAAGGCAAAGCGATGAGAAAAAAACGTGCCGGGTACATTTTTTCGGAAGAGCAATCCGAGACAGCCCGGGGAGGGCCGTCTCGGGTCGCAACGCAAACTGCAAAACCATTGTAAGGAGGATTGTGATCTATTTGGGTTCCTGACACATCATCGAGCACGGTTTCATGTTGAAATCGAGTACTTCGTGTCAGTATTATCTTAAGGCCGCTGTCCTCTACTTTTCCATCAATGTTATCGGGTCTCTTCTTCATCCGCCTGGACTAACCCGTGTATCGGCCAAATGGAATC
>SDBV01002647.1_pt1 | contig 26715 bp, 57 predicted proteins | sample 2277081 | NCBI WGS metagenome assembly SDBV01 (sample SAMN10402039, study PRJNA504765) | marine sediment metagenome | isolation source: marine sediment core GS10_PC15, 223 cmbsf | place: Arctic Ocean: Southern Knipovich Ridge | collected 2010 | reverse complement strand
ACCACCAAATTGATCAACAACCCATGATTTTTGATTCTATAGGACTTGATTGGGATTTTAATGTAACAAGGGGAAATTTTACAAGAAATGGAGCTTATAGTCAATTAGTGGTTTGTAATACAACTGATCTTGGGGGTTTCTTATCTGCTAGTTTTGAGGTAACCCCAACAGGATTAATAAACCTTTTTGGTTTCTATATCATAATCCTTTTAATTTCTGCAACCTTGATTATTTGGGGATTTGCAATTAGAGATCCTTGGATAATAATATTCGGAACATTTGGTTTATATTTTGTGGGATTGTATATAATGCTTAATGGAATTGTCGGAATTAGGGATATGGTTACAACATGGGCAATAGCATTAATAATTTTAGGGGTTGCAGCATATCTTAGTATTAGAGCAGCACAGGAGGTAATAAATGGTTAAAGAAAAGGAAAAAGAAATTTCTATTGTTGAAATTTCAACAAAATCAGAAAAAAGAATTCAAGATAATTCTTCTGAAGAAGTTTGTACATTAGAAGAAGCAATAGCCGAGATGTGGAACGAAATCAGAGAGATTAGAAAGGCGGTTGGATAATGATAACAGTATTATTTGGATTTGGGAATGAAAAGATATTAGTAATTGTAGAAGGAACTAATGTTTCTTTTTGTAGTACACAATTTGGTGCTAAGAAGACAACGATTGATGGATTACAACTAAACCATGAGGGGGTGATTAAAGAATTTCCTGATCTAAAGGAAGATAAGGAATGGAGAAAGAAAACAATCGAGAGATTTAAGGAAAAAATCTCTGGTTTTAAGACAGAACAACAGAGGGCAAATTATATCATAGAAGATTTAAGAAAATATGGTTATATTCCAGAACAAAAACAAATCGGAGGATTCAGACCAAAGAAAATAATATAAAATGACTTTAACAGATACACTTCTAACAGTTTTAATACTTTTAACCCTATTTACCATAGGTTATTGTAAATATATGAATAAAACTCTTGTAGAATTCATTCAGGAACTAAGAGAAATCTTCAAAAAACCAGAAGAGGAGGTAGTAGATTTATATAGTTAAAATGAATAAATTTTTAAAAGTTTTAATTGCTATACTTGGTGCTATTAATGTTACATTTAGTTTATTTATTCCCATAGCTATTGCCTTGTTAATAATCAATATAGTAAACTTAACTAATTTTAATGCTGGTTTACTTATAGTTTTTGGAATATCATCTAGTCTTTATAGGGCAATTAAATTCCTAGTTGTAGATAATTAACAATGGCCGAAGATGAAATGACACAAGAACAGGCAGAAGAATATCTAAAATCATTAGGAGGAGCACCAGCACCAGAAGAAAAACATGGAGTTCATTCTTTTTTATATAAAGTTGTTGTGTCAGATGATACGACAAAATTGGGTAATTTAAAAGAAGAAGAAGTTGGTGTTCCAAAATTACCATTAAGAACTTATAAGGAATTAGCATTATTTTGTAGAGAGGTAGCAGATATGGATTATTATGCTAATTATTTTGATAAAAAAGCAGAGATATTAACATCAACTTCACTATCAAAGGAAGCCATGTTGATAAAATTAGCTGTTGTTCAAAGAAGGGAAACAACAAATATCCTTAAAGCACCACCAAAAGAGAATAAATCATGGTTCAAAAAGAAAAACCCGATAGAAGGAGGTATAGAACCTTAAATGGGATTAAAACAAGATTTGGAAGATTTGAAAAAATCTTATGAAGAAGAAAAGGAAATGAAGAAGACCAAAAAATTCAGACTTCCATTCAAAGCAAAAGTTTCTAAGAAAAGAATGAGAGAAGGGTATGTTACAGTAATGGTAATCAATGAAAATAAGAATGTAGATTTTACGAGAGAACCAATTAAAGATGCGACATATAATTTAGGAGATACTTTCCATGCGACTAATTCAGAAGATGTTCTTTTCTATAAAGGAAGACCATTAGTTATCCAACCAAAGAAAAAACTCAATCCTTATAATCCATTACAAGGAAAGAACGAAACCTATGGACAAAAATATGTTATGGCAAGGATGGAAGGAGATAAATTAACATTAAAAAAGAAAATTGGATGGGGTATGAGTATTGGACTTTTAATTATAGCTGGTATAGTTGCGTATGCCTTTATCACAGGTGCTTAAATGAAAAGGCATATTTGGATCGATAGAAATTCACCTATAGATTCCGTAGAAATAACAATTAAGGATTGTTCAAAGAGAAAAATAGAAAGCTGGGTTATTGCAGTTAATGATAAAAAGAGAGCAAGACAAATTATGAGAATATTAAAAGAATCTTATGGTGTTGATTTTGGAATCTCTGTTCGTAGTGATTTGGATTGGTTAAAACAAACTTAACATTCATATATAAAAACTTATTCTACATGTAGTTTACAATGTCCAATAAAACTAATGCTTTAATTGTTATAAATAAAACAAATAAACAAATAAATTTAAGTCTGTCAAAGAAAAAGATTTCTAAAAAAATGTTGGTAGAATTAATGAAATCTAAGAAAGTAGATATAGATTTAACCAAACTTTATCCAAAATAACATGGTAACAAGAGCAGAACTACAAAGACAGACAAGAGCAACACAATTACAAAGACAAATAAGAAGTAGAAAAATAGAAGCATTACAAACGGCAGAACTAACTCAAAGAACATTACAAAAACAAACAGAATTGTTAGAAATCCAAAAAGGAATAGAAAAAAAGGCATCTTCACAACCAACATTAACACAAAGAGCTTTTGACCAAATAATCAGAGCTGCCGAAGGAAAAAGAACGGCAGTAACAGGAGATATTGCTCCAGAATTTGATAGACTTCTTCGTGAGAACCCCGAATTACAAGAAGCCGTTAATAGGGGACAAGTAGCCGGATTAAGGGCGAGGGAATTAGGTTTTAAATCAACAGCAGAGTTCTTAGGTGTTAGTCAAGCAATAGCAAGACCCCCTTCTGTTCCAACCACAGAAACAGAAAGGGCCTTACAACAATCATTACCTAAAGAATTAAGAAATCTTTCTCCAGACGAAGTTATTGCCATACAAGCAATAGATATTAGACAAAAACCATCAACAGTAGAACTTCCACCAAGTTTAATTGAAAAATTAAGAAGAGAAATTAGAATAGCACAACCAGATCTAAAATTAGGTGGAGGGGAAATAGAAAGGATAGCTGAAAGTGCTATTGGATTTGGGGTTGGAACAAAAAACTTTGCTGTTGGTAAATTTCAAGGACAAGTGGCTCAATTAAGAGATATTACTGGAAAAAGATTATTTACAATTCCACAAGCCAAAGGAATTGCAAGATTAACAGAAGAAATTGGTGTTAATTTAGTTGTAGGTGCTGGTGTTGGAAAGGGGTTTACAATAATTAAGGGAGCAGCAGGAAGAATTATTCCAAAAGCATTAGCAAACAATGCTAAGTTCCAAAAAACCTTAAGTGTATTAGAGATTGCTGGGGGAATAACATTAAGTGTGGTTGCAGCAAATGAAATTAAAAAGGCATTTGAAAGAGGAGGAGTAAATGAAGCAATCTTTACAACTGTGGGATTTGTTTCTTTTGGAGCTGGTTTTGGAAAGACAGGACTTAAATCAAATGTACAAATACAGAAAGAATTTAAACAACTTGCAAAAATTTTAAAGAAAACGATTCCAAAAGGGAAGAGAGGAAGTAAACAAATATTAGTACAGAAGCAAAAGTTGAAGAAAAAGAAGAAAAAGAAGAAGAAAACATTAGAAGAAATAGAAGAATTAGAATTAGAGTTAGCACTTAGGGCTAAATTAGAAAGAAGGTTATTAAATGCTAAGACACCAAAAGAACAAGTAAAAATTCTTCTTGAAATCTGGAGAAAACTTAAAACCCCACTACAAAAGAAGAATTTTAGAATTCTTTTAGCCGATTTAATAGAAAGAAATATATTCAAATTAAGTAAGATAAATGGTTTTGTTCCAAAAGTTAAGGGAGTGAAAACTAAAACCAGAAGAAAACAAGTTCGGTTACAAGAAAAACTACAAAAACAAACCCAGAAATTTTTTAAAGGAAAAGCACAAAGACAAAAACAAATAAAGAAACAAGGAAGGAAATTAAAACAACTTGTGAAACAAAAAGCACCACAAGCAGTTATAACAGCACAAGCATTAAAATTAGCATCCTCACAAAAGGCTGCACAAAAACAATCCTCTAAACAAGCATTAAAATTACTTTCAGCACAATCCCAATTATTTAAACAAGCACCATTACTAAAACAAAAACAACTACAAAAACAAAAGTTGAAATTAATATCAAGAGTTACAACAATACAAAAACAAAAATTAAAACAAATACGAAAAGCCAGATTAAGAATTCCTAAAAAAATCAAAAGGAGATTACCAGGAGTTCCAATAATAAAACCAATAAAACTTCCAAAATTTCAACCAACAAAACTAACAAGAGCAATAAAGAAACTAGGGAAAAAGAAAGCAGTAGATATTATTGTCGGAATGAAAACAGGAAGACAAAGAGTTATTGGTAGAGGATTACCACCTTACAGAGCTTTAAAGAAAGCAAGAAGATTCGTAGATGAAAATATTGAAGCAAGTTTTAGATTAAAACCAACAGGAAAGAAACCAAAAAGAAAAGATATTTCCCCCTTTAATATTGGAATAAAATTTAGGGGAAGTAAAAGAAATCCTTTATTCCAAGTAGAGAAAAGAAGATTTAGATTAGATTTTTTTGGAGAGAGGCGTCAACTCCAACAAGCTCGGAAATCTAAGGTTAAATTTCCTAGTGGATTCTTTCCAAAAATAAAACGAAAAAGGAGAAAGAAGAAATAATGGTTAAAAAGAAAAGGAAAAAGAAAGAAAAATTTGGGAAGATTGTTCTTCCTGAAATAAAAACACAAGCAGAATTAAGAGCAGATATAAATAAATTTCCAAAGATAAATTTTTTAGGAAAATGAACAATAAAGGACAAGCAATATTCTTGGGGTTTATGATAATGTTAGCAATCATAGTCTTAACTTTTGGTATGGCTACACCAATTAAATCATTTGTAGATGATGCAAGAAACTCAACGAATATGGATTGTACGAACTCTAGTATTTCAGATTTTGATAGGGCATCATGTGTTGTAATTGATATGGGTATCTTTTATTTCGTTGCGGGGATGATTGCTTTAGCCATTGCTGTATTTTTAAGTAGGAGGTTTAAATGAATAGAAAAGGACAAGGAGGAATTTTTGTTATTATAGCAATAATGATTTTCATAATTGGGATGGTGTCTGTTAATCTAATAAAACCAGATGTTATTACATTAAGATCTGCAACAGGATTGAATTGTGTTAATGCTTCAGCAATATCTGATGGAACAAAACTTACTTGTCTTGCGGTAGATATAACAATTCCTTGGGTTATTGTTTCAATCTTTGCTGTTACTGGGAGTTTAATCATAACTAAATTTATTAAAAGAAAACCATGAAAAAACTAGGAAAACAAGAAAAAATGACCTCAAGAGAAGCCCATCACTCAAAGAAAATGATGGGAGTAATAGTAATGTTCATCTTTTTTATGTTCTTTTTAGTCGGAACTGTAAGTGCTTTAGAAATTGACAATAAATTAACTTATTCAAATGAAGATTTAAAAGTTGATTTTGATAACCTTTGGGGTCTTGGAAAATATTATGGAAGTATAGAATTAAAATCCCATCCTTCTGTGAATTATGTTAAAGAAGTAGCAGTAGGAAATTCTGTTACTATGTGGTATGATTTTAATTTCAATCAATTATATAAAAATGGTTTAGGAGAAGTTGAATTTATAGATGTAAGAACAGAAGAAAGAATTGATAGAGATTATTCTTTTGTTTATTGGGGAGATAAAGAAAGAAATATTTATGGACAAGGAGAATGTTCTACTGATTTTAATGGAACACAAACTTGTGAAAGCATTATTGTTGGAACAGAAATATATCAAAATTGGCTTCCTTATGATTCTAAAGATATTCCTAAGGGAAAAGTAAGAATTGGAATAAAGGTTGAAATTAGAACAGATGATTATGTTGATGGAATTTGGACAATAATAGGTAAGAAAGTATCTCGTCATAGTGTCTGGACAGATAGTTTGAGTGTCAATTTAATTTCTTATTATAAATTAGATCTCTCAAGTGGTGTTGTTTTAGATTCTCTTGGAGTAAATAATGGAACAAATAATGGAGCCACGAGAGGAATAACAGGTAAAATAGGAAGTGCTTTCCGTTTTGATGGGGTAAGTGATTTTGTATCTTCTGGATTCTCAAATATATTAAGTAATAATTTTACTGTATCATTATGGTATAATTCATCAACAGACCCCTCTAGTACTAACGCACTTATTGAAAGAGCAACTGCTGTTGGGAGTTTTGGAAATCGTGAACTTATGAGAATGACTACTTCTGGTTTTGTGTTCTTTGATTTAAAAAATGGTAATGCTAGTGAAGATGCAGCTATTACAACTAGTGTAAATTTATCGGATGGAGATTTCCATCATATAGTTTTTGTAAGAAATTCAACAGAAGTTAGGATATATGTTGATGGTTCTGTAGGGGCATCACTAATTAAAAATTATGGAGCAAGTACGTTAGCCACAGAATTTTTTATAGGAAAAACTTATGATGTTGTCGCCAGATTTTTAAATATGGATTTGGATGAATTAGGAATTTGGAATAGAAGTTTAAGTGCTGATGAAGTAACACAATTATTTAATGGTGGAAATGGAATAACCTTTCCAATGGCTCCTACAATAATATTAAATTCTCCGATAGACAATTTTAATACTACAAGTCAAACAATCAATTTCAATGGAACGGTTACTTCATCTACATTAGCAAATGTAAGTTTAATCATTGATGGTTTCTTTAACGAAACAAATTCTTCTGGGATTGAAGGAGATTATATTTTCACGAAAATAATTTCCAATGGAGATCATAATTGGACATATGAAGCTTGTGATACTGTTGGATGTGCAAATGCAACAGTAAGAACTTTTAAGATTAGTTTATTTGTAGAAAATTCACAGACATTTAATGCTTCATCATTTGAAACAGACACAGAAACATTTACAATAAACATAACAACAAATGGAACCACCCCTACAAATGGGAAATTAATTTATAATGGAACTACCTTTTCTTCTGTAACAATAACAAATACAGCCAGTAATGATTTTGATATTACAAAAACCATTGATATTCCTTTAGTTGCTGGAACCAAAGAATGGTTTTTTAATTTTACATTAGGAGCAACAGAATTTAATAGTTCAACACAAAACCAAATAATTAATTCAACAACCTTTGTTAAATGTGATACCATTCCTTCTTATATTAACATAACATTTAAAAATGAAACTGTGGGAGAAGAAACAGTAAGTGCTGTATTAGATACTGATTGGAATTTTTGGTTAGGAAGTGGGGATACTTTTAAAACATTAGATTTCACAAATACAACCGAAAACTTTGATTATCCCTTTTGTCTTACAAGTCCGGGAAATAGAACATTAAACACAAATGTTTCTCTTACTTACGATAATTCAATAAGCCAACAAAGAAGTTTCACACAAGACTTTACTTTAACAAATATTACGACAAACCAAACATTATTCCTTCTTCCAACAGAAGATGGTTTATTTATAACATTTCAAACAGTAACAGTATCTGAACAAATTATTTCTGATGTTAATGTAAATGTATCTAAATTGACAGATTTAATTTCAATAGGAATTACAGATGATGCTGGTTTGGTTCAATTCTTTTTAGATCCGGACACAACATATACATTTAATTTCTTTAAGGTGGGTTTTGATGTGGTTACAACATCATTAAAACCAACACAATCTAGTTTTACAATTACCATGGGAACTCAAGTAATCCAAGAAGAAAATGATACTACAAAAGGAATAAGTTATATAATAAACCCGATTTCAAATACTCTCTCTAATAATACAGAAACAGAATTTAATTTAAGTTTCTTTTCTACTTTTTTCCTTTTGGATAATTTTGGTTTTGCTCTTAAAAATTCAACAGGAGATATTTTTAATGTAACTTCATCCACAATAGATACAGGAGGTTTTTTAAGTCGGAATTTAAACACAGGAGATAATAACGATATAATAATGGAAATATTCTGGACTATAAATGGAAACCAAACTAACATAACAAGAACTTGGTTGATTTTTGATGATGCAGATGAAGGATTTAGTATAAAAACTTTCTTTGATGATTTATCTATTTTTCTAACTTCTGGAATGTTTGGTCTTACTAATTTTGGGTTGAGCATAATAATCTTTGGTATTATTTTACTTGTTACGGGAATCCTTTCTGCTAGATTTGGTAACATAGTTACAAACCCACCGGGCATATCTCTTATAATATTTTCATTAGTGTTATTCTTTGATGTTGGTTTAGGAATAATGCCAAACCCTATTGGTGCTGTAAATAATTTCCCGACAATCTTTGTAGGGTTTATATTCTTAGGAATACTATTAAAGGAGGCAATTAAATAATGGCTAAAGTTTGGAAATATGTTGTGATAACTATTGGATTAATCTTAATATTAAGATTAGCAGGATTACCAACAGGAGCAGATCCTTTATTCAGATTAATGGGTGTATCTTTTAATGCGGCAGGGAATTTTGAAAATGTAACTACAACAGCATCAGGATTTTATGATGTCTTATTCCAAAATGTAGGAGATTTACAAGGAATATTAATTACAATAGTAGCAGCAACGGCAGGTGTAATCGCTGGTCTTCTTACAAGAGCAAAACCAGAGAACTTAATATTACTTCCCTTAATAACAACGACCTTAGTTCTTTTCTTAATGACCACAGTAAGCATAATGAATTATGCTATTAGTCTTGGACAAACATGGGTAGCTGGAATAATTGTTATTTTCTTATTACCTTTTACAATAGGATTTGTATTGGCATTGGCTGAGTTTTTTCGCGGAACGGATTGATAAAATGATGAATAAAAAATATAAACAAACTAAAGAACACAAAAAAAAGATTGGATTAGCGAATGCCATAAAGATGAAGGAATATTGGAAAAGTGGAAGAGCAACAGAACTTCAAATAATGAGAGGATATTACAATAGAAATAAAAAAAGGGAATTAGGATATATAAATTCACTAGAAACAAGAAAAAAATTAAGTGATGTCATGAAGAAAAGATTTGAAGAAGGAAAATTTAATCCTAAAGACATATCTCCTTTTATAAAAGGACATAAGAAAGGAATGTTTGGGAAGAAACATACAAAAGAAACTAAAGAAAAAATGAGTAAATCTAGTAAAGGTTTTACTGAATACGCTAGAATAAAATCAAAAGAAAAAAGAAAGTATCAAGTCATTCCAATTAAGGATACTTCAATAGAAGTTAAAATACAAAATTTCTTAAAACAATTAGGAATAGATTTCTTTACTCATCAATATATGAAAGAAATTAAACATGGTTATCAATGTGATATTTTAATTCCATCTATGAATTTAGTTATAGAATGTGATGGAGATTATTGGCATAAATATCCTATTGGAAATAATTTAGATCATATAAGAACAAAAGAATTAATAGAAAATGGTTTTAAGGTATTAAGATTATGGGAACACGAAATTAAAGTTATGGAATTAAATGATTTTAAAGGGGTTTTATATAAAAGATGACATTTACAGAACCATTAGATCTTCAAAGAATACTGATAAATAACTTAGCGGGTAATACAGAAATATTTACATTTATAGCATTCATAGCTATTGGTGCAATAACAGCAATGTTAAAAATTCCAAGATTGGCCACAATGGCTTTATTAGGTTTATTTGCTGTAATGTTTGCAGATTATTTCCCAGCAATATATCTTTTAACAGTTGTTATCGCGGGAATGATTGCGGCAAATGCAACATCCAAATTAATAACAAGATGACATTCACATATAAAAACTTATTCAATATCAAATAAATATGGGATTACAAAGCTTTTTGAGTGGTCTAAGAAAGGATGAAGAGTTTAAACTAGCACAGAAACAAAGAACAATTCAAAAAATCCTAGATTCCAGAGAAAAAAGTAATAGCGAAAGGGTTCTAGATAGTTTTGATGAAGAAGCTAGACAAGAAGCAATTAAGAAAAGAGTAGCAGAAATTAATCAACAGAGAACTTCAGAAATGTTTATGGGAAAGTTTTCCCCCGGAAGAAATATATTCAAAGGTCATAAAAGTATTTTGACAAGCGATATAGATTCATTGAAATCTAAAAATTCCAACATAATGGGAAGGAATATATTTTTCAAATGATTCAAACTAAGGAGTTGATAATAAATGAATAGAAAAGGACAAGTAGAATTGGGGGCAATATTAATTGCTTTCATAGTTGTTATTGTAGGAGTTGTTTTAATGGTTGCTTCGGCAGGACTTATTGGAGATACAACAAATACCATAACTGCTACCAATATTTCTTTCACAGGAGCTAATGGAACCACAACAAACATCCCTGGAAAATTCTGGAGTGATCTGGTTGTATACAATGAAACAGGTGATTACCTTATCGGTTCTGGTAATTATACATTAATTAATAATGCTGTTGTTAATGGAGAAGAAACAGCAAGATTAACCAGAGCAGCACCTTTAGCATTAGAAGCCACACATAATTGGAACCTTTCAGGAGTTTATCAACCAACAACATATATTTCAAATAGTGGTGGAAGAGCAATAGCGAATATAATTATAATATTCTTTGCTCTAGCGATTGCTGTGGTTACTTTATTCCCTACCCTTAGAAATAAGGTATTGGAAAGCTTTACAAGATGAAATCCTTAAGTATTGTAAGAGAAAAATGACAAACGGAGCATCAGCGATAATAGGAACTGTACCAACATTTCAAGCATTAGCTTTAGTGGGAGAAAATGTTAAAGTCTTTAAGAAGAAAAAGAAATTGAAATCTAAGGACTTTATAAAATTAGGGGCTAAGAATATCATTGGAGTTAATCTAATTAAACTTACAGCTCAACAAGCATCATTAGTTTAAATGGTTGATATAGAAAATATCCTTAGAAGATCCCAATCAGCAACTTGTGGGGTTTTTGAGAAAGAGATAGTTGTACAGAGTAATAAAGTAGAAGAAACAAAAAGAAAATTAAGGAACAAAGGATTCAGAATCATAGGTACAAGTGAATCAGGAAGAAAGACAAGAAAGATTTGGTTCATTCGTCCAGGATTTAACTTATAGGAGTTGATAATAAATGATAAAAAACACAAGTAACGGATTAAAAAAAACATCAGATGAGATTGATAAGAAGTTTACAGAAGGTATGGGGAAAATTAATAAGAAGTTTGAGGACATATCAAAAAAAGGAATTAAAGATATAAAAATAAAGTAAAACACATGACAACAGATTTTGATAAAAACTTTGAAGGTGCGAATAAGATTGGCACGGGAGCAAAGATAGATGAAGCTGTGAAGGTGGCTGATAAAACATTCAACGATTTACAAAAAGCTAAATTGGATTTTTCAAGTAAGAAAAAGTAATAATGCCAAAACTAAAATTTATAGATATGCGAACCAAGATACCTTTTGAAACAGATAAGTTTGAGATTAAGTTTACGAAGAAAGGTGGAAAGATGGCACAAGCTATTGCTCCCTCTGGTGCGAAATCTACACGGTTTGTTAAGAAAGATTTTGTGAAGTAAGTTAAGCTTAGTGAACAGATGAATAAACTACAAGCATTTTTCCAGTTGAAAGGGAAAGAAGAAAACTATCAAATCCAGAAAGAGAAATATATGTATTTATTCAATAGATGTATGAAACTCTTTTTAAAAAATATTACACTTGTTTCTATGGGAAAGAATCTAAAAAAACCATCTATTGTAGATACTGGATATGGGTTATTTTATGTTAGAAAAGAATCTCACGATCTTCATATTATTTCTGGTTCTTATGAATTTAAAGTAAGAGAATTAATTGAGAAACTCTCAAGAGGGAGTAATATAATAATTGATGTCGGAGCAAATATAGGAAAATATTCTATTCTTGCTAATAAAATAAATCCTTACAGTAGGATTTATGCAATAGAACCAGAGAGAGATAACTTCAATTTGTTGAAGAAAAATATAGAACTAAATAATATAAAAAATGTTACTACAATTAAGGTTGCATTAAATAATAAAAAAGGTGTTGGAAGATTATATAAATGTAAGACAAATACGGCGGGACATTCTTTAAAAATAAAAATGGAAGAGTTTGAGGATGTTAAAACAAATACTCTTGATAATTTATTTGGTGAGTTAGATTGTATAGATTTGATTAAGATAGATATTGAAGCTTCTGAATTGGATATTTTAAAGGGTGCAAAAAAACTCCTTTCTAGGAAAAAGATTAAGAATATAATTATAGAAATAGATGATACAAATATGGGGAAGATAGAAAAGTTATTAATTAATTATGGTTACAAATTAGAGAGAGTTCAATATAATAATTATCTAGCAACTTATAATAACTAAGGTTAGCTTAGTACACACCAACAGATATATAAAGTAAAGGGATTTATTAAATTGACAATGGGAACGAACGAAGAAATGACACGACAGATTTCTTATTACAAAGATAATAATATAGTCGTGCATGTTGAAAAGAATAATGGTAGATTCTATAATGGATTAATTCTTGAGTTCCAGGGTGATATGATTATCCTCGATGATGAAAAGTTAGGGGCTATTCCAATCTATTTCTTAGAGATTAAATTTATAGAGAAGAGGGAGAATAAGAGATGAAAGAAAAATATACGGACAAATTAAGTTTTGGAACAATACTTCCTAAATCAAAAGATGAGGAAATATTATCGGAAGAAGATTTTAAGAAATTAGCACGACCTTCTATTGATATTGAAGGACAAGACCAAGAGAATAAAGAAAGATTAATGACATCCCATAGAAACATTATTGATATTTTAAAAGAATATTTGGATTTAAAGGAAGAATATTATAATATAATTGCTCTATGGATTATAGGGACTTACTTCCATGATAAGTTTCCAAGTTATCCTTATTTGTATTTTAATGCTATGAAGGGGAGTGGGAAAACTAGAACAATAAATCTCATAACTTGTTTGAGTAAGGAAGGATCTGTTCAGAATTCTATGACAGAAGCAGTATTATTCAGAACCAAAGGAACTTTAGCGATTGACGAGTTTGAAGGTGTAAATAATAAAGGCCAGGAGAATTTAAGGGAGTTATTGAATTCTGCATATAAAAAAGGTGTTAAGGTTAAAAGAATGCGGCAAAAGAAAACGGATGAAGGAATAGAACAAGTTGTTGAAGAATTTGAGGTCTACAGACCCATTGTTTTAGCTAATATTTCAGGTATGGAAAATGTGTTGGGAGATAGGTGTATTTCTCTAGTTTTGGAGAGATCAAATAAGATAGAAATTACTAATTTAATTGAGATTTTTAGGGAAGAACAAATAGTCATAGAAACCATCAAATTATTAGAGTTAGTGTCGTTAGTGTCGATGTCGTTTCATATAGGTAGGTACAGAGAATGGAACAAATTCGTTAAGTTACAAACGAATAACAACACAAACAACACAAACAACACAAACAACACAAACGACACAAACGACACCAATCCCTTTGAGATCATCAATTCTATGAATTTAAATGGTCGTGAATTGGAATTATCTCTACCCCTCTGTTTGATTGCGGAGGAGATTTCTCGAGATTTGCTAAAAGAAACGACACTAACTTTAAAATCCATATTTGAACAGAAAAAAGAGGAAGAATTAACAGAAAATATCGACATTTCTTTGTTTGATTTTGTGTCCCAATATACCGAAACTAGCTGGATTTCTATGACACAAATTTTGAAGGATTTTAGGGATTTTTTGGACACAAATGATGAAGAAATAAATAATAAATGGTTGGGTAGGGCTTTGAAGAGATTGGTATTGATAAAAGACAAGAAAAGATTAGGAAGAGGGAGATATTTTATATTAGATATGGAAAAAGCACAGAAGAAAATAAAGATGTTTAAGGTAGAACCCACAAAACTAAAGAAAACAGATTCTCAAAGGGTAGAAACCCCAAAAAACGATAATACAGATGGCACAACAAAATGTACTTAACTTACTAAAGAGAAAGAATAAATGGATGACCTCTAAGGAAATAAGTGTTTGTCTTAAAATAAATGCTGGAAATGTTGTAGTTTCCTTAAAGAAACTCTTTAAACAAGGAGTTGTATTAAGGAAAAGTTTAAGGGTAGGTGAGGGTTTGTTTTGTGTTTCTGGGTCAAGACCATATTATTGGAGGATTAAATGAAAACAAATACAATACTTCAAGGAGATGCTTTAACAAAGCTGAAAGAATTACCAGAGAAATCTATCAATATGTGTATGACTTCTCCACCGTATTGGGCCTTGAGAGATTATGGAACAAGTGTTGAAACTATCTGGGATGGTGATGAAAGTTGTGAGCATGATTTTAACATGGAAAAAAGAAAAGGTATGTCTGGTGGAAATGCAGGAATAGAAAAAGAAAGACCAAATTCTTTAATGAAAAGAAGATTTGAAGATGTAGAAGTTGGTTTCTGTAATAAATGCGGAGCATGGAAAGGACAACTAGGACTAGAACCAACATTTGATTTATACATAAAACATCTCTGCAATATTTTTGATGAAGTTAAAAGAGTTCTCAGAGATGATGGAACTTGTTGGGTTAATTTAGGAGATACTTATAATGCTGGAAGAAGTGGGGGACATGCTGGAGGGACTAAAGGATTAGATAGACCTGAAAATGCACCAAGTCAATCTGGAGTAAATTGTAAAGATTTACCAACAAAATCTCTTGTAATGATTCCCTTCCGTTTCGCAATAGAAATGGTTAATCGTGGTTGGATATTAAGAAACACAATCGTTTGGCATAAACCTAATTGTATGCCCACTTCAACTAAAGATAGATTTACTGTAGATTTTGAATATTTATTTTTCTTTAGTAAAAAGAAAAAGTATTATTTTGAAATACAATATGAACCCCATACAACAAAAGAGAATAGACCAGATGGAATTGTAAGAGAAAGAGAATTTGGATATAATACAGAATATCCTGAAGTTAGAAGAAAGAAACCACTAAATAAAAAAAATCCTTATAAGGGGAAGGGTTGGATTGGTTCTGTTCCTGGTGGCGGGGCAAAAATTATAAGAGATAAAGATCCTCGTTGGCTCTCTCCAGAAGGAAGAAACAAAAGAACAGTTTGGAGTATCAATCCACGACCATTTTCAGATTATTATTGTTCTAATTGTGAACATCTTGCTAAACCCAAGGGAAAACAAGAAAAAAAAGGATATTTTGGTGGAGAAGATAAATCAAAAAGAGTTTGTGAAAAATGTGGAAAAGAATTATTGTATTCCCATTTCGCAATTTATCCAGAAGAACTTTGTGAAACCCCGATAAAAGCAGGATGTCCTAAATTTGTTTGTGAGAAGTGTGGAAATCCTTATATAAAAAAATTAATTCCAACAAAGGAATATTCAAAGTTTCTTGGTAAGGGTTGGTATGATCATAATACAGATTCAGAAATGGGTATGGGACAACAAACTAGGGGATTTTCTTCAAGAAAAGGAAATGTTGAAAATATTAAAAGATATGAGAATACAGAACCAAAACCAACCTGTAACTGTAACGCAGAATTCACATCAGGAATAGTCCTCGACCCGTTCTTTGGAGCAGGAACAACAGGACTAGTTGCTTTAAAACAAAATAAGAAATTCATAGGGATTGAATTAAATAAGGAATATATTGAGATTGCTAATAAAAGGCTTGGGCCACATCTCGAACAAACGAAACTAAAATGAAAACAAATCATAGTCCGTTATGTAGCTTGAAATTGGAACTTGTGGTAAGGTATGGTGGGGTGAAGTATGGTTCGGTTTGGTGGTATTGGGTATGGTGATGTAAGGTAAGGTAAGGAAATCATAATCATAATGGCAGAAGTAAAACAACAGTTCGGGGTATTAGGTTAGTGTACATGCATTAGGAGCAATCCTATCACCTCTTTTTTAACCTCGTTAAGTCCAAGGAGAAGGATATATTGTTAGCTGTCCAATATATCTGCTTATTCTGTTCCCCTTCTTCTACCTGTTTTAACTTAGGTAACCTTTGTGAACGAAAAGACATACATTTAAATACTTTAATATTATTAATATGATATGAAAAAACAATTCAAATGTAAAATATGTTCTTATGAATGGAAGAGTAGGAAAGAAGACAAACCCGTTTCTTGTCCTCGTTGTAAAAGATATGATTGGAATAAACAAATAGGGGTGGATGAAAAATGAAAGTAAAAAAAATAAACGGAAGAAAGTATTTAGAGATTGAAGAATCAAGACTTCTAGCAAGGAAAATAATAGGAACTTATGTTGGAGAAGATGGAAGAACTTATATGAAAGTAAAATGGTTTTTATGTGATAAGGAGACTAATATAGGATCTGTTGCGAATCCAAACAAAGAGATAGTTTCTTTAAGGTATGAATCACCACAAGAAAATTCTTTGTCTGATTTATTAGGTGGACTTTTTGGAGGAAGAAAATGAAACAATTTGAAGATATAACAATCGCACAACTGAAAAAACTATACGACCAATTCCTAAAACAAAACCCGAATTTTCAAACAGCCGAAGAGCTGTTGGAAGAAATGAATAATGAGAAGGAGTTAAGGAAGAATGAAAATAAGTAAATGTTGTAATCATGAATGTATCAGATGGTTCGGAAATGTAACAGGTGTTATGATTGGACAAAAAGAATTAGGAGAAGGAACGATTTGTTGTATGAAATGTTCTAAACCTTGTGAGTATACAGAGAGTTCAAATAATAAAATTCAATTAAATAAAAGCGAAAGCGGGAGATAAAAAAATGGACTACCAACAAGAATTGAAAAAACTGCAAGAAGGTGGAAACTACTGGAAACCCAAAGTTGGACAATTCAAGGTGAAAGCATTGACAGAACTTGAAGAATCTGAACCTTATGTAAGAAAGAAAGAAGGCGAACCAGATCAAGTAACTCCACAGGCCAAGATAAAGATTTTGGTTGATGGTGAAGAAAAGACCTGGACTTTCAGCATTGGAAAAACACCAGCTTCAACCTATGGACAACTTGTAGAACTTGCAACCAAACACGCCAACCAGTTGAAAGATGTTGAGTTTTCGGTTGTGGTTAAGAGTGATGGTACGAAGAATGATTATACCATCGTGAACTAACTTAACTTGCCCTGATGATTTTAGCAGGGCTTTATAATCAAAAATAAAATGAAAACAAATGAAGAAAAGTTGAAGGAAGTTGTAAGGAAGTTGAAAGAACAGAGAAAAAGAAAGTCAAAAGCAGAGGATGAATTGATAGATTCTGGTGATAAGATTCGTTCTTTACAATGGAAATTTGAAAGGTTAACAAAATGAAACAAAACAAAGATAAAGAAATAAGGGATTTGAAATGGGAAATTTATGATTTAGGAGATGATGTGGGAGATTGGAAGTTTTATACCTTCTTTTTTGGAATGATGGTTGGTGTTACTACTTTTCTCTTAATATTTAGTTTTGTGGATTGGGTAGGATTAGAACAAGAACACCAATCCTGCCAAGATAATCTTGGATATTATGAAGGAGATTTAAAACCATATATAGATTTTATAAATGTTACTTGTAGAATCCCAAAAGAAGTTATAGAGAAAAATTGGATATATCAGATTTATGTGATTGCAGATAATCAAACCTGCAAGGTGATTTCAGAATGAACCCTAAAATAAAAGAAAAAGTTTTGAGAGAACCTGTAACAGAAGAAGAACATAAAACCTTTATGGATTTGTTTAAGGATGAGTTTGGACATCCTACAGAGATACCTTCAGAATTTGAAAGAATGATTGCTTTTTCACGATGTATGGTTCAAAAATCAAAAGATAAAATTGAAGATTTAGAATATGAACTTTTAGCTTATAGAAGACCAAGAGGGACTTCTGTTGTAAATGTTAGAGAAGATGAAAAGAAGAAAACCCTCGCCGAAGTCGGCAAGGTGATTGATGAAAAGATTTCCATATTAAAAACAGGTTGTCAGGTTCTTGTTAATCAAATAAAAAAATTAAAAGGAGAAAAGAAGAAGTTTGTTTTTAAACAAGCAGAATTCATACATATTAGAATTGAAGAGTTAGAAGAACTAAAACAAAAACTCGGAATAAAATGAACAAAGATTTAAAAAAACAAATAAAAGGAGAACTTGCGTTTCTTAATAGTCAAGCGATTAAACATTTAGTTCATGAAGCAGATTTTGGAGCTTGTCATGAGGATTGTTCAACAATTGAAAATAGAAAGAAGAAACTAAAGAAAAAACTCAGAATAAAATGACAAAACAAAAAGACAAACAGATAAGAGAACAATATCAAGAAAAGGCACAGGAAGTTTTAGAAAGAAAGCCGAAAGATAAAACCCTAAGTTCAAAGAGAGTTATTCTAAGAAGATGGAAAGGTGATAAAACTCCTATTTATGTAGAAGAAGAGGTTAAAGACTTCATTAAGAAGGAAGAAGATTTAATAGAAAACGATTTTATGATGCGAATTATAGCAAGAGTAAGTGCAGGAGTTACTGATTTAGATTTAATTAGGGATTTAATTAAACAAGATTTTAAATATTTGAAAGCTGAAAGATTCAAACTAATAGGAGATGCTTTAATTCATAGTCCCCTTCGGAAATCGAACTCGGTTGAGGACACGCCAGAGGAAGGGGTAACTCGAGAGGGTCCCAAAGCTAAAACCTCTGGCACTCATAGTCAGCAGGAGAATTCTGCAAAGAGTTCTATTCGTTTCATACACCCTGCTGGCACTTCTAAAAGAAAAACATTAGCATTAGGTTGGGAAGATGGCGCTCATGATAAGATAATTGAGTTAGCAGATAAAGCAGACAAACAGAGTGATGTTTATCATAATGAAGTTGTCAAGAGGTTTAAAGAGAGTAGTGGCAATGCAAGATGTGCGAACTGTGGTAAGCCAAGTTATAATCATTTAACCGAAGATGGTAGGCGTTCTTCTAAAGGGATTTATTGTGATAATACTAAGACCAAAACCTTTGAGATGAAAGACCCTTTAGATGCTATTTTTGTTGATAAACATAAGACTACCGATAACCAAGAAACATGTGCGAACTCTGAAGGATATTCTAAAGATATGTGGGGGAAATATACCCTAAAGCCAAAGACTACTGATAACCAAGGATGTGGTAAAGAGTATGAAGTATGGCTTTACAATAAAGGTGGTGTTCCAGAGAAGATTGAAAACGAGGTTTGTGGGGATGTTGGATTATGTCTTAGTTGTGATAACCAAGGTTGTCAGAACTGTTATCGTTCGAGAGTGGATTGTGAGCGGGATGGTTGTGGAAAATTCACTACTGACAAGACAGATTGCACGAAGTGTAAATGCGGGCATAGTGAATTAAATCATAATCAAGGTAGTATTAAAGATGCTTGTTTTATTTGCTCTTGTAAGAAATTCACTAAAGACAACCCGAAAGGATGTGGGAAAATGTTTTTAGCTGCAGGTTGTGGGGGGCAAATAGGGTTTAATCTTTTATGTGAAAAAGGACAATTATGTCCTGGTTGTGGTAATCAGAATTGTAAGAACTTGAAAGGGGGTAATCAAAATGGAAACAAATGAACATAAAGAAAGACATCAATTATTGCATAAAGAATTAGATGAATTAGTGGCAGACTTTATCAGTGAAACGGGAAAACTACCAAGCCAAACAGGAATGTTAGAATTTATGAAATGGAGTTTTGAACAGACAAAATGACTGAAGATTATATGATTCGGGAAATGGTAGAATGTTATAATGTCCAATTTGATAGGATAATGAGCGTCAAAGAAGCATCAATTATAAGTTATATCGTGATGGGTTTAGATAATGGGGTTAACCAGAAATGAAATTAAATATAGGTTGTGGGAAAGTAAAGTTAGATGGTTTTGTTAATATAGACAAAGCCAAAGAAGTTAATCCAGATAAAGTAGTAGACATAGAAAAGGGTTTGCCTTTTAAGGATAGTAAATTTACACACATTTTTTCAGAACATTGTTTGGAACATATAAGACCAGAAAAATGGGCTTTTGTTTTGAATGAAATTCAAAGAGTAGCACGAGATGGTTGTATTTTAGAGTTATACCTACCTTTTGATAATGTAGGACAGAGAACAAATGCAGATCATTATAGGACTTTTTCATGGCATAGTTTCGACCAGTTTTTAGATGGAAGCGAAAGAGAATATTATTCTGATTTGAATTTGTGGAGTTTGATAGGTTATCCTAATAAGATAGTAAAGTTGTTTTTTTATTTGTTTCCTTTTTTAAAGTATGAGGTTTATTTTAGGTTTATGATATTGAAGAAAAGTGAAGTGAAGAAGTGGAAAAGATCAAGAATTGGGGTTTGTGGACGTTGTGGCAAAGATATTTTAATTGGTGAAAATTATGAGATAAGTGATAATAATGTTTATTGTATTACTAAAAAGAATTGTAAGAAGAAGAAAATTATTATTGAGAAAGAGTTTTCTAAAGAAGCAATAAAAGAAGCAAGTAAATCATGGTACGAGCAAAGGTCGTTTTAATAAAATGAAATCAGAAACCCAAATCGCTGAAGAGAATATTGGAATGTTAAGAGAAGTAGAGAAGGGAATTTTAGAAGAAGAGAAACATACAACGGTAACGATTGAGAACATGTGTAAAGAACACAAAGCATCATGCGAGAGGTTTTTGGTGTTTTTGGATAAGTTGTTTAAGGATGGAGGAATAACAGATTTTTCTGCTAAGAAGATGTTAGATTTAAAACAAGCAATTAAATTATATAACGAGGTAGGGATATGAGATTTAGTAATGTTTGTGATGGGATGAATATTACTGGATGCACAGAATTTCATAATTGGGTAGAAACAGGAAAAGGGTTAAATCACTTTTTATATGTTTATCAAATAGAATCTGCATTTGTTTCTGCATTTCTTCTTATTGGGGTAATGGTTTATTTTATATTAAGAAAAGTGAGGAAATCAAAATGAGAACAATAATCATTCCAGAACGAATAATTGATGTTCCAAATTGGGTTTATTGGCTTCACTCTAATCCTGTGTTTTTAGTTCTGTTAGGGGCAATAGGATTTGTTCTTTTATATTTCCTTTATTTCTTTTTGATGGATAGGTATCATGGTTGGCCTTAAAATTAAAATAGTCGTGAAAGAGTACTAACACGAACATTTATAAATAATCGATATTTAAATATGACATGGGAAAGGTCGTGAAAAAACAAGAATTAAATTCTTTAACACGAAAATATTTATTACCTCTTTTTTCTTTTTTATTGGGTTTGGTAGCATTATATTTTGTTTATTTTATTACTCCCCTTGAGAATATAACTCTTATGAAAGAGATTTTTTGGGGTTATGGAAACCATATTTTAATTTCTGTTTTCGTGGTTGGGAATACAATGAATAGTGTAGGGATATACTTACAAGAGAAACGAAGGGAGAATTCAAAATGAAAAACAAATTACCAGTTGTTATTAATGTAGATGAATTTTCAAGATTAATCAAACACACAAAGAAGACTTCTGATAAAATTGCGTTCTTACTTGGCTTCGGATCTGGATTGCGAGTAAGTGAGGTTGTAAGCTTAGAGAAGAGGGACATTAATTTGAATGAAAGGACTATCTTGGTAAGACAAGGAAAGGGTGGTAAGGATAGAATTGTTCCTCTTCCTAAAGGCTTTAGAGAATCTCACTTACAGCATATTCCAATAAAGGTTGGTGTTAGACAACTTCAAAAATCTTTTAGGAATGCTTCTGAAAAGGCAGGATTGTTAAAGATTAAACCAACCCTACATTTCCATTCCCTTCGTCATGGTTTTGGAACTCGTTGTGTTTCTGAAGGTATGCCTATTCACCATCTTAGAACTCTAATGGGACATACAAACATCTCTACAACGAATGTTTATTTGGAAGCCAATCCAAAAGATGCACTTAAATCGTATGAGGAACTTTTCTAATGGCATATAAAACTAAAGAACAAAATAAGGAGTATGCTAGAAAATATAGGGAGAAGAATAAAGAAAAGATGAAAACCTATGATAGTAAGTATCAAAAGGATTATCACGAAAAACATAAAGAAAAGATAAGAAAAATAAAACAAGAATATAGAATAAATAATCCAGAGAAGGTTAAAAAAGGAAGGAAAAACTATGTAGAGAAAAATAAAGATAAGGTAAAATCTAGAATGGATGCAAATAACAAAATAAAGATACCCAAAGGACAAATTTGTCAAAAGAAAAGTTGTAAGAATTTAGCAATACAAAAACACCATAAGGATTATTCTAAACCATTAGAAGTTGTGTTTCTATGTAAAGAATGTCATATTTTAGAGGAAGTAAAATGAAACAAGAAAACAAAGATAAAAGACCAAGCAAGAAGAACTCAAAAAAAGAGAATAAGAAACATCCTTACAAGAAGGTGAGAAAATGAAAAACCAAATTAAAATAAATAAAATCACTATTAATCAAGAAGGAAAGAGATATATAACTCTTAAACAATCTGGGATTCCCCCCCTTTATTCTTTAATGGGTGGGATCAAACTTTCAACATTTCCCAGAGAAAAAACCACCTATATTTCAATAGAAGAAACTATAAGGTGGTTTAAGGAAGAAGAAGAAAATCAAACAGGAAAAAATAAAGAAACAATTAAATCTAATATTAAATTTCTTAAAGGTTTATTATCTAAAAAATTAAAATGAGAACAATATCAAAAATAGGAGTTTTGTTGGGTTTGTTTGTTATGGGAGTTTCTGTCTGGAGATGGATGATCTTCTATGATAGTCCCTTTAGATTCGTCATAGGACTATTCCTAGCCATTTCTCTGATGGCTTGGGCTTATATTATAGATTGGATGACCTTGAGAGATAAGAGGGAAGAGAATCTTGATAAAAGAATCACTTCTCTGGCACAAGAACTTCGTGGAATAAAAGAACTCAATAATTTAAAATGATTGTAAGGAGGAACAAAAAAGAAGATGGAACTAAAAGATAATATGTGGATAACGGGTTTGTTTTTAATTATGCCTTATCTAATTAATGATGTTCATCCAAGTTTATTCTTTTTTGGGTTTTTGTTTATGATTATTTCAACTCTTTTGAGTCTTTTTGAACCAAAAAACGAACCTAAACCAAGTAAATCAACAAGGAGGAAGAAGTAATCGTGTCGTGATTGATACCTTATACGAATAAGATGATAGGAAAAATAGTTAGTTTCATAATCGGTTTCATAGTAGGAACTTTGTTTGGAACGGCTGTCGGAAGATGGTTGTTTGAACAATTATTAAATTACGCTAAACAAGTATAAAATGGGAAAAGAAATAGAACCTTGGTTTGAAAACAAAGAAGATAAATATAAATCAAGAACAAAAAAGAAAAAGAAGTTTTGGAAAGATAAAGAAGGAAAAGAATTAACCTATAAAGAATTTATGGTTAGATGGAAAGATGGAATACAAAAGATTACTCCTTTACAACAAGCAAGAGTTCAAGTTAGATCGACAATCATAATGTTAATAGGAATCCTTGCCGGCATAATTGTTTCCATAATGAACTTTAGCAAAATCTGGTGGGTAACAATAATCCTTGTCGGTGTTTTTGGATTTACATTTATACAATGGGTTGGATTGATGCAGAAAAAGAAAGCTCTTGAGAATTTTGAAAGGGGGTATATTGGATAATGATAGATTGGGAAGTAGTAGCTAGTCCTGCATTTGTAATTCTTTCTATAATGGCCTTAGGGGCAACAGCCCTAGGTTATCTCATGGGAATAAAAATGGAGTGGACACCAATGCCTATTTGGCAATTAATAGCATTAATGTTTGGAGAACTAGTCGCTATTTATGTGATAGTATCTCGTGCATAATAAAATGGATAGGGTTTTTATCAATGGAGATGTAGTCTATTTGAAAAAGGGATGGTTTGGGTGGAGTGTTGTTTATCCTTGGAGAAATCCAGATAAAACAATAAACTGGGTTAACTTATGGACGGGTGGAAGTTGGTTGAATTTAATAATGGTAATAATATTTGTTGTTCTTATCGTAGGTGCGATTATAGAATATACTTCAAACATAAACATATTGATTAGTTGTTTTGATACTTTTGAAAATCTTGAAGTGTGTAAGAGATCCTTCGGAAATCTTTCCATAATAATTAATCCATAATAAGATTTGAGGTGATGATGAAAGAACAAATACCACTAATATATTTATGTATCCATAAAAGATTAGAAGATAAATTTCAAAACGAAGCATTTAAATTGAAAGATCTCTTCTTAATCTTCGCTAGGACATATCATATAAATAAGAAATTCCATTACGCTGTATTAAAAGAGTTAGAGAGTTTAAAGTTAATGCAAAGATTAAACCAACACACAGCGAGGGTGTTAAAATGTAGCGTTGATTTAGAAAATACTTCTAGGATTTATAAAAAAGTTGGATTGTATTGAGGTCTTTTAATTAATAGAACAACCTTTTGGTGTCTTCTCCATCATCAAATAAATTATCTTGACTTACAAAGTAATTATATTTAAAGTGGGGTGAGGTTAAGGGTTTTTTTCCATTTTTTCCATAATTTCCTTAACTTCTGTAATACTTTTCTGTATTTGAGTGTGGTTCAAGGGATTTTTCCAGACCTTAAATTCATTTTCAATCTTGTTTTGACCCAAACCCATTTTATTTAAAAGAAAGATAAGAAAATCTCTTTGTGATTTCCATCTATAACCTCTTCCCGTTTCTTCATCTTCATCTCCAATAGCATCAAGGGCATCTTCTTTCTTTTTTCTATAAATTGGTTCTTGGGAATCCCCTAAAGCAAACTTTCCATAGAACCTACCATTAAACCTCGACCTTATCTTGTAACTATGTGTTTTTTTCCCTTGTAGATAAGTCATACGAGTATATTTTTTATTAAACCCAACATAAAAACCCATCCTACCTTTTGATTCGTAGATATGGAAGAAGAATCTAGCTCTACTTAAAACAGCATACTTATTAAATTCAAAGACAACTGGAAGAATAACAATGACAAATAAATTCTTCTGTCGCATCTGCATCATCATACTTTTTAGGATTCTTCCGACCCTAGTGATTGAAGCACCTGCAGTTAATCCAGTAACGGCCTCATCATAGATTACACATTGTCCTTTTTTAGCATTACGGATTGCTGATTTAAATTCATCTGGTGTCATACAAACCCTATCCAAATTTAATGTAGGATCAACATATTTTCCACATTGTATAGCAAATGTTGTCTTCCCAGAACCCTCATATCCATCCATGAGCATTACATAGTCTTTATCTCGTTTAGAAATATAATTTTTTACACTATCTAACAAAGAAATCATTTTTTTATCTATTGCATAAGATATTTTTTCTTTCGTTACGGGATCTGTTATTTGAAATGTCATCCGTGTATATATTCATCCCAACTTTCCTCATAAGCTGTTCCCTTTCCTTGTTTATTTTGTAATCTTCTTAGAAAGAACTCTTTTTTTAAAAGAATATTATAGATTTCAGACATAGTTGATTTATCTCCTTCATTAAATTGTTTAAACCCTTTTATAGTCGGTAAGTTCTTTAATTTTTCTAAAACATCTTTATTAATATCCTTAAATTGTTCCATCTCACTTTTTTTCTTGTCTTTTTTATCTTTCTTATCCTTATCCTTATCATCTTCTTTTTCTTTTACATCACCACCCAATTCACACCAAACCCTATCTAAATATAAGTTCCATTTAGAATATTTTCCAGAAACAGCAGCTTTGTTTACTTCTAACCAAAGATTATTTATTCTTATATTAATTAATGCAGCAGAATTAATTTTCGAGAGTTTTGTAATTTCTTCATCTACTTCCATAGCATCACTTCCTAATTTTAGATAATTTTTATGTTTTTATATATGAATGATTTAATCTACATGTAATATTTGACATTCACATTTAAAAACATTCTCTTTTTTTGATATTTAAGAAGTTTTTACTTCGGACTTAGGAGTTGATAATAAATGTTAGGAAATATAATTGGAGGTTTCATTGTTATTCTTGTAGGTACTGCACTTCTACCAACAGTTGCACAGCAAGTTGGTCTTGCGCAAGCTGATGGAAATGTTACGGGAGCAGCAGATACACTTGTAGGATTAACAACTCTGTTCTTCGCTCTTGCTATCGCAACATCAGCTATTGGAATTGCGGCACAAGGTCTAAAGAATAGTGGATTGATGTAAACCTTCAAAATGAGTTTAATTTTTAAAGAGAAAAGAAAAAAACTTTTTCTATTTGTTTTTCTCTTCTCTTTATTTTTTATTTCTTTAGTTAGTGCTCAACAACCCCCACCAGCAGTTCAAACAAATGTTAATATTGATGTTGGTCTTCAGGTTGAATTTACCCAAGTTTCTATTTTTGAAAATGGAGAAGACCATTTATTTAATGCACATGTTTTCAATATTTCTACAGGATTAAGAGTTGATAACACCACAACAGATTGCACTTTTCATCTTTTTGATAATAGAGGAAACCACCAAATTGATCAACAACCCATGATTTTTGATTCTATAGGACTTGATTGGGATTTTAATGTAACAAGGGGAAATTTTACAAGAAATGGAGCTTATAGTCAATTAGTGGTTTGTAATACAA
>SDBV01002646.1_pt1 | contig 26721 bp, 20 predicted proteins | sample 2277081 | NCBI WGS metagenome assembly SDBV01 (sample SAMN10402039, study PRJNA504765) | marine sediment metagenome | isolation source: marine sediment core GS10_PC15, 223 cmbsf | place: Arctic Ocean: Southern Knipovich Ridge | collected 2010 | reverse complement strand
GAATTGCAGCACGCGGCAGGCCGGGTTACAATACTCCAGCGAAAACCGGCGGCCTGTGGGGCCCGTCCCCTTTTTCCACCAAGTCTCGGAGCGAACGAGGAGCACACGAATGAAAAACCAACTACTCTCGGCGGCGACGCTCTGCGGCTGCGCCCTGCTCGCGCTGGCGCCGGCAAGGCGTAGCCACGCGGCGGACCGCCCGAACGTTATCTTCTTTCTCTCCGACGACCACCGGGCCGACTTCTTGGGGTGTGCCGGGCATCCGATCCTCAAGACCCCCACCATCGATGCCTTGGCGGCCGGCGGCGTGCGGTTTGAAAACGCCTTCGTGACCACGTCGATCTGCGCCGCCAGCCGGGCGACCTTCTTCACGGGCCTTTGGGAGCGAACCCACAAATACACTTTCGGCACACCTGCGATCGCCGAATCCCTCACCGACCGCAGCTACCCGGCCCTGTTGCGCCGGGCCGGCTACCGCACCGGGTTCATCGGCAAGTTCGGCGTGTCGGTGCATCGGGACGCAAAGCAGCAGATGTTCGACACCTTCGTCCCGCTCGGGCGGAGTCCGTATTTCAAGAAACAGCCCGACGGATCGCTGCGGCACCTGAGTGAGATCGCCGGCGATCGGGCCGTCGAGTTTCTCCGCGGCTGCCGCGGGGACCAGCCGTTTTGCCTCTCGGTCAGCTTCAACGCCGCCCACGCCGAAGACGGCGACAAGCAAAATCACTTTCCATGGCCGAAGGCCGTCGACGGGCTGTACGAGGACGCGACCATCCCTCCGCCGAAGGTTTCCACTTCGTTCTGGGAAGGCCTGCCCGAGTTCTTCCACAACTCGATGCACCGCGACCGCTGGTTCTGGCGATGGGACACGCCCGAGAAGTATCAGAAAAACGTCAAGGCATATTACCGGATGATCACCGGGCTGGACCGCGTGATGGGCCGGGTGCTGGCGGAGTTGAAGCAGCTCGGCCTGGCCGACGACACGGTGGTGATCTTTTTCGGCGACAACGGCTACTACAAAGGTTCGCGGGGGTTTGCCGGCAAGTGGTCGCACTTTGAAGAGTCGCTGCGGGTGCCGCTGGTGGTCTACGACCCGCGCTTGCCCGAGTCGCAGCGCGGCCGGGTGCTGGCGCCGATGGCGTTGAACGTCGACGTGGCAGCCACGATCCTGGACGTGGCCGGCGTGCCGGTCCCCAAGCAGTATCAGGGCCGCAGCCTGGCGCCGCTGATCCGGGGCGAGCAGCCCGACGCGTGGCGAAGCGACTTCTTCTGCGAACACCTGATGCGCAACGCGAAGATCCCCAAGTGGGAGGGCGTCCGCGGCCAGCGGTACGTCTACGCCCGCTACTTCGAGCACCCGGCCGACGGGGAGTTTCTGCACGATCTGCAGACCGATCCGGATCAACTCGAAAACTTCGTCGACGATCCCGCGTACGCCGACGTGCTGGCGCGAATGCGCACGCGTTGCAACGAGCTGCGCGACCGGCTGGGCGGGCCGTTCAACGACACCGACTTTCCTCGCCGGGGCCAAGATCGCACCCCCGGCAAACGCCCGGGGGCTGCGTCCCCCGGGGAGTAGCGGGCGCGGCAAGTCTCCCCCCCGGGGGACGCAGCCCCCGGGCGTTGTCGAGCTGCAGTCGGCCGCTATCCAGGTTAGAGGGTGATCCACTCCTGTCGGCGATGGCTCTTCAGGATGGCTTCGCAAAGGACCACTTCGCGGTGCCCTTCCTCGAACGTCGGATACATCGGCGTGGCGCTGAAATCCCCGGCCGCGATGTACTGGTAAAACGCCCGGAAGCATTGTTTGAAGGCGTCGGGGAAACCCTCGTTGTGTCCGCCGGGATAGTTGATGTAGCCGCGGGGCATCTCGCCGACCAGCGCCGGATCGCGAACCAGGTGTTCGTTCGGTTTGTCCCGCCGGCCGATGAACAGCTCGTTGGGCGACTCGCTGTTCCAGGCCAAGGCACACTTCGAGGCGGCGATCTCCCAGCGGAGGCAATTCTTCCTGCCGGCCGTTACCTGAGAAACGTAAAGGCTGCCGCGGGCGCCGCCGGTGAAGCGGAACATCACGCAGCCGTAGTCTTCCGTGGTGATGTCCACCGGCTCGGTCTCGACCGGCTTCTCGGTCTTTCCCGTAAACGTCTCGACCTCTCCCTTGGGCCGGTTGCGGACTTCGTGTACCGTCTTCAGATCGGCCAATACCGCCTCGACCTCCAGGCCGGTGATCGACAACACCAGGTCCATCCAATGGGTACCGATGTCGGCGATCGCCCGAAGCTGGCCTCCTTGATCGGCCAGCACCCGCCAGTTGTAGTCGGTGTCGTAGAAGAGCCAGTCCTGGACGTAGCTGCCGTTGATGGCGTAGACCTCGCCCAGGTCGCCGCGGCGGGCCATGTCGCGGGCCTCGAGGTTCAGGGGATAAAAGCGGATGTTGTAGCAAACGGCCGCGGCAACTTCCTTCGAGGCGGCCAACTCGGCCAGCCCGGACGACTCGGCGGAGTTCATCGCCAGCGGCTTCTCGCACATCACGTGTTTGCCGGCTTCGAGCGCCCGCTTGGCAAACTCGTAGTGCAGCACGTTCGGCACGGCAAGGTGAACCGAGTCGACCGCGTCGTCGGCCAGCACCTCGTCAAGGCTTCCGTAGGCCTTAGGCAGACCGAGCGACTCCCGGGCCGACTGCGACTCCGCCTGGTCGCATCCCAGAATCCCGGTAACCGTAATACCCAGCCTCCGCAACGCTTCCACGTGAACCGGTCCGATGAAGCCGGCGCCGACAACTGCCGTTCTAAGGTCATACATGTGTCATTCTCCATTGGATGGATGGGATGATGCGTCTTGAGGGAGTAATTGCTGGGTGCGTCGAGGTACGAGACCCATAAACTCTGTGGTTCCTACAAGGATCTGGCACTTTGGCAGAGATTCTCGAAGTCTGTTCGCTCCTGCATTGGTAACTTGCGTGCCTCGCACCGATAGCGACCGCAAATTGGCCAGGGCCTTCAAGTGCACCAGTCCGGCGTCGGTGATCCTGGTTCTGTCGAGCGAAAGGTGCTCTAGCTGCTTCAATTCCCCCAGGTGGACCAGTCCGGTGTCCGTGATGCCCGCGCTGCCGGACACAGAAAGCGATTTGAGGTTGGTTAAACCGCTCAGATGTTTCAGGCCCCTGTCGCTGACCTGGGGGCCAATAAGCGACAGCACCTCAAGTTGAGTCAGTTCCACCAGGTGCGCCACACCGGCATCGGTCACCCGAGGCTGTCCTTCAATCAATGCCTGTTCAAGTTCGGTGAAATGAGCCAGGTGCGCCATGTCCGCGTCGGTGACTTCTTTGGTAGGGCCACCCATACTGGGTCCATCGAGATGAATCGCGGCTACGCTGGCGAAAAAGTCGTCGCCCACCAGCTTGCGGAGCCAGCCGGGCCCGGGCGGTTGTGCCGCGACTCCCGATGGAGCATGCCACTGGTAATCGTAATTGACTGAACCACGCAGCTTCTCGATCTCTGCCACTGCTTCTCGTTCCTTCTTCTTCCACTTAAGCCTCACACCGAACCAACTGCACGCCACAGCGACCAACAGCGACAGCAGCAGTAGCGTCCTCAAGCTGAACTGATACCAACGCAACTTGCGCTTTGGGGCCGAGGTGGTCGTTGGCTCGCGTAGGGGCATCTTGGCGATTCCTTTGTTCCACGACGTGGGTTTCATGCCTCGACCCACCCTGCGCATTCCTAGAGTTTCACTTCCGTCGGTAACTTGGAAACGATTTTGCGATTCGCGTTCAGCCGCAGCCCGTCGTCCAGCGTCAGCCCGGCATTCGCACCTTCGGTGACTGCCGCTCTCAAATTCCTGACTCGCTTTTGATCGCCGATTGTCGTCACCCGGATGCCCGCTTCGATCAACTCCTCGTAAAGACTCTCATCCGGCTCGACCGAGGCCAACACCACGTTGTTGATCGAAAGCGTCGACTTCTGAAAACGATGGTCAATCAGCGTCACTTTGCCCGTGTCTTTGATCTCCGCGACCGTCGAGTTGGCAATCACCGTGACGGGCTTGTCGAACGTCTTGCCCCGGAGCCCCTCGCCGTTTCCGCCGGCGAACCGCTTGAACATCACGTCGCGGTGGCAAGGCTCCATCCAGGCGGCGAACTCGGCCTTCTCGGTGACCACGTAGACCTGCTTGCCGTCGCCGGCCAGCTTCTCGGCCGTGTCGGCCGCGGCGAAATGATCGCCCCAGACGAGCACCGTCTCGCCGCACTCGACCGGCGGCGCCTTGCCTTCGGGAAAGTATTCGCATTTCTCCATGCGGCATCGCAACACGTCCTCGAACGTGCAGACCAGCGGCAGGTCGATGCCCGGCACGTCCGGCCGCCTTACCCGGCCTCCGGCGGCCAGTACGACCGCATCGTACTGCTTCAACTCGTCCACACCGGGACTGGCGTGGCGGCGGACCTCGACGTTAAGCTTGTCGATCTGCCGGCGGAGCCAATCGGCGTACCATCGCATCTTCTGCTTGCCGGGCACCGTGCAACAATAGAGGATGGCCCCGCCCAGCTCGCCGGAGCGCTCGAAGATCGTCGCCTCGTGACCGCGCAGTGCGGCGATTCGGGCGGTTTCCATGGCCGCCGGCCCGCCGCCCACGATGGCCACCTTGTACGTGCTTTCCGCCGGTTTCAAATCGATGAATCGCTCATCGCCCACCGCCGGATTGACCGCGCAGCGCATGTAGCGGCAGATCATCAACGACTCCTGCCAGCAGCCGACCAGGCAGGAGATGCACTTGCGGATCTCCTGCGGCTTGCCGTCGTACGCCTTGTTGCCCCAATAGGGATCGGCGATCATCTGCCGCGACAGCCCCACCATGTCGGCCTGGCCGTTGGCGAGGATCTTCTCGCAGTAGCCCGGGTCGCGGAGCGTGTGGCTGGTGATTACGGGGATGTCGACGTGCTTCTTGACTTCCTCGGCCGAGTAGGTGTTCCAGCCCTGGGGATAGTACATGGGGTCCATCACCGTGCCCGGGGCCTCGAAAATGCCCGCGCTGATGTCGACAAACGCCACGCCGTGCTCTTCGAGCAGTTGGGCGATCTTGATGCTCTCTTCCAGGGTCCTGGCGCCCGGCAGCCACTCCTCGCCCGAGTAGCGCACGCCGATGGGAAAATCGGCGCCGCACTTGAACTTGATCCGACTGACGATCTCCAGCACGAACCGCATGCGGTTGATGAAGCTGCCGCCGAAGCGGTCGTTGCGCTTGTTGACAAAGGGGCTCATGAACTGGGCGATCAGGTACCCGTGGGCGCCGTGCAACTCGACGCAATCGAAGCCGGCCTGCTGCACCCGCCAGGCCCCATCAGCGAATTTCTCCACCAGGGCGTAAATCTCCTCGATGGTCATCGCCCGGATCGATTTTCCCTGGGCGATCGCCTCGGCATAGATCACCTCGTGCCCAGCCGAGCCGGGCAGCTCCACGACCGTATCGGAGGCGGACGTCAAGCCGGTTCGCGGCCAGGCGGCCTGCCGACCCGGGGCCTGGATCTGCAACGAACATCGGGCGCCGTGCCGGTGCATCGCCTCGGCCAGCTCGGACAGGCCGGGAATCAAGGGATCTTCGTCCACGGAAATGCAACACACCGTGGGACGGCCCGTGGACCGATCGGGCGTCGAAGCGCCCACGATAATCAATCCGCAGCCGCCCTTGGCGATCTGCTCGTGGTAGGTGATCACCCGCTGGTTAATCGAGCCGTCGGCGTTGGCCGAGCTGATGTCGGTCGGCACGTGACAGATCCGATTGGGCACCTCGAAGTTGCCGATGCGGATCGGGCTGAACAGATGGGGATAATTCGGATGTTCCATGATCGTTGTCCTTGCCGGTAATTGGTAACTCACGCAAAGGCGCCAAGGCGCAAAGAAATCAAAGAGAACAACTGAAGAAACTCAACTCCCGACTTCCTTTGCGTCTTGGTGCCTTGGCGTGATTCCCTGCACCAAGTTATCGTTTCTATTGTCCCAGCCGCTTCTTGCACTCTTCGAGCATTTCTATCGTTCGGGTGGCCCCGGCCCGGGTGACGCCGATGGCCCGAACTTCCAGCAGCTTATCCAGCGTCCGCACGCCCCCGGCCGCCTTGACCTGGACCTGTGGCGGGGAGTGTTCGCGCATCAGCTTCAGGTCCTCGTCGGTCGCCCCGCCGCCGCCGTATCCGGTGGAGGTCTTGACCCAATCGGCCCCCAGCTCGCCGCAGATTTCGCACAGCTTGATCTTGTGGGCGTCCTGGAGATAACAGTTCTCGAAGATCACCTTCACCCGGGCGCCGCCCTGGTGCGTGCAGTCGACCACCGCCCGGACGTCCTGCCGCACGAAGTCCCAGTCTTCGCTAAGGACCTTGCCGATGTTGACCACGAAATCCAGCTCCTTGCCGCCGTCGGCCAGAGCCCGCTGGGCTTCGGCCACCTTGACGGCCGTAGTATTCCCGCCATGGGGAAACCCGATCACGGTGCTGGGGGCCACCTTGCTGCCGGCCAGCAGTTCCGCACAGCGCTGCAAGTAATACGGCTTGATACAAACCGAGGCGACATCGTAGTCCAACGCCACCCGACAGCCGCTTTCCAACTCCTCGTCGGTCATCACGGGATTGAGCAACGAGTGGTCGATCATTTTGGCGATTTGTTCGTAAGTGTAGTCCATTGGCTCTCCGGCCTCCTTCAGTTTCCGTAGCACGTGGCACGTAGGTTATGCTTCAGCATATCGCGGCTCCACAATGCGTAGTGATTTCGATGGACGCAGTGCTTCGGGAGTTACGGAGACGTTGTTGCGCGATATGCTGAAGCATAACCTACCGACTGTCGTCATTCTCCCGGTTTGACTTTGACGTCCGCCCCCGGTGCACTGACGTCGACGCCATCCTCTCGGTTGATCTTCACGTCAGTGCGGGGCGCCTTCACGTTCACCCCCTCTTGTTCGTTGATCTTGACGTCGACTCCGGGCGCCTTCACGCTCACGCCTTCGCGTTCGTTGATCTTGATCTGCACCCCCGGCACGTTGATGTTGATCCCTTCATTCTCCTTGACCTCACGCTCACCCTGCCGGCCGCAACCGGCCAAGGACAAAGCGTTCAGGGCAACGATCCAAAACTTGTACATCATGTTCTCCCTCATGGTTTGGGCTCCAAAATGTGCAGCGATTTCGATGGAGGCAATGCTTCGGAAGTTACGGAGACCCTCTTGCTCGATATGCTGAAGCATAACCTACCTGCTATGACCTCCTGGATGTTCGGTTGCCCTCGCTTTCGATGCGACTTATCTGTCTTAGGCATAATCCGGCAAGTACTGCAATAATGACGCCGGGTCCTGCGAGCAAGAGCAAACGAATAGCGCTAACTGACAAGAAGTATTCAGCGATACGTGACCGAAGCTCATCACTGCTCTGAGCGCCGCGGATGGCCTCCTCGATCGCTTCTGCCGCTGTGTAGGGAGCTGCGTACGCCAACGCGACGCCGAGTAGGATTACGAACGAACCCAGCGCGAGGAGAAAAGCTGCGTATAGCTTGAGGGAGTGCATAGGCTTTCACGGATTACTTTGGCAGATCTCTGTCTTGATTCCTATATCATGGTTCCAAAGCGAGTAGTGATACCATGGTCAAGTACAGCCCCGAAGGGACGCCAGTCAATAGCCCAGGGCGTCAGCCCTGGGGACACGGTATCCATCCTAACCACAGCCCTGAAAGGGCGACAGAAAGGGGAGTTGGACGTCTCTGCCGCCCCTTCGGGGCTCGTGAGGATCTGTCGGTCTCCACACCAGGGGCTCACGCCCCTGGCTATTGACTGCCGCCCCCTCGGGGCTCACACAACATCTTATTCATTCAGCCAACCACGTACTGTGAAAGATAATTGCGACTCTGCCGCAAGGCCCGTTTTCGCGACTCAAGATCGCCCTCATACGCCCGGTCCTCCACTTCGATGCACACCGGGCCTTGGTAGCCGACGTCGTTGAGCCCGGAGACGAACTTGCCCCAATCGACGTCGCCCAGTCCCGGCAGCTTCGGTGTGTGCCACTTAAGCGGCGTGGCCAACACGCCCTCCTCGTACAGTCCCTCGCGATTGACCGTGGCGTCCTTGGCGTGGACGTGGAAGATCCGGTCGCGGAATTCCTTTAGCGCCCGGACGTAATCGATCTGCTGCCACACCAGGTGCGACGGGTCGAAGTTCAATCCGAAGCTTCCGCTGGGGATCTCCTCGAACATCCGCCGCCAAATCGCCGGACTGTGGGCCAGGTTCTTGCCGCCGGGCCACTCGTCGTCGGTGAAGAACATCGGACAATTCTCGATCCCGATCCGCACGCCGTGGTCCTCGGCAAGCTTTACCAGCGGCGCCCAGACTTCCGTGAACCGCGGCCAGTTGTCGTCCACCGGCCGGGTCCAATCGCGGCCGATGAATGTGTTGACCACCTCGACGCCCAACAGCGGCGCGGCCCGGATGACCTTTTTCAGGTGTTCGATGTAGGTGTTCGCCTCCTCGCGATCGGGGGCGAGCGGGTTCGGATAGTATCCCAGCCCGCTGATGCCGACGCCCGAGGGGCCCATGATTTCCGTGACGCGGTCGGCCGCCGCCTGATCGAAACCGTCGACGTCGACGTGCGTAATCCCGGCGTAACGGCGTTCGGCGCGGCCCGCCGGCCAACACATCAGTTCGACGCAAGAAAAACCCTCATCCGACGCAAACGAGACCACTTGCTCCAGGGAAAGGTCCGGCAGAATAGCGCTGACAAACCCGAGTTTCATGAACGGTCCCTCCGATAGTGGTCGACTGGTCTTGTCCGGCAGCCCGTGAAAAAAGCAGGGTGAGTCGATCCATCCCTCTGATCAATGGGCTGAGAACCGCACGTGCCGGTAGTCTATGGGGCGGCCGGCGGCGTGTCAAGCGGCCGGTTGCCGCGGGTCGGTCACTCGGCAGTCGGCCTTGCCCGGCTGTATTCCTGGCTCATCCGGCTGAAGCGTGCGCACGATCTGGTCCGGGGAAGTACGGGTTCCTCTTCTCTGCTTCCGGACGGGTCAAATAGCCAGAAAACGCCGCCTTTTTGCCAGAAACCCGTGAACAGAGAAGAGTACCCCGTATTTCTGTTGTTGCGGCGCGCGTGTGAATACCGGATGAACGCTACTTCTTCTCCTTCAGCCGGATACGGCGGAAGTCGAAATCACCCATCTCTCGCTGCAAGCCGAGCGTTCGGTCGCCTTCATCGCCGATCTTCCAGGCCCGCTCGATCACCTTGCCGTTGAGCTTGACCACGGCCACGCCGGCGGTGACGTCAAACTCCATCTCGTTCCACTGGCCGGGCGGTTTGCAGGGCGGAGCGTACTTCTGGGTGTCGGGAAGGGAATTGACGTAGTCGCGGACCTGGAACTGCTTGCCGTGGACGTTCAACCCCGAGTCGGCGGCCTTGGCGGCCCGGAATTGCAGGCGGATGATCGCGTTGCGGCTGTAGGCCCGCTTGCTGAAGAGGTGGTTCTTGGCCGCCCGGTAGTCGAGATGGATCGCGCCGTCGACGACGCTCCATCCGTCGGTGTTGCGGGTGTCGTTACCCGACCACGTGGAGCCGTACCAGCCGGTCAGATCCTTGCCGTTGTCCAAGCGGACGAAGCCCGGCTCGAGCTTGAACTCTTCGGCCGCGAGGCAAAACGGCGTGACAACGACAATCAGGAAGGAGGCAATCAGCAAAATGACAACAAGCAAATGGCGTTTCATGGTTGTTTTTCCTCCGGTTACCATGGGCTGCTAAACCTCCCAACCTTTGCGATACTCGCGGCGGAGATACTGGTTGGCCTGCTGGCAATTGGTGATCCGAAACGCCTTCGCGTCCCACTCGATCTTCTGGCCGACCTTCATCGCAATGTTGCCCAACAGGTAGGCTTCCGTCAGGGGGCCGGCGTAGCTGAACGGGCAGCTCGGCCGGTCGGGGTCGCTCTGCTTGATTCCGGCGATCCATTCTTCGTACATGCCGCCGAAGCGCCGCATGGTCTGGGGGACCGACTGAAACTCGGCCGCCGACGCCGACTTGTTGCCCGTGCCCAGCACGGCCTTGCTGCCGACGATCAGGTGTCCGCCGTTAGGAACGTCCTGCATGCCGACCAGGTCGGCCGGGGGCTTCTTGCCGCCGTCGTACCAGTAGACGGATACGGCCGAGCGGTCGCCTCGGGCGGGGAAGTCGAACCGCAGCACGGTGGCGGCGGGAAACATCTCCGTGACCGGACCCGACGTCTCGACCACCTCGACGCTCTGCGGCGCGTCCAGGTCCAATCCCCAATAGGCCGGCGACCACATGTGCGGGGCGATGTCGCCCAAGGCGCCGGTGCCGAAATCCCACCACCCGCGCCAGACGAACGGGTGATACACCTGCCGGTGTTTCCATTGGCTCTGGTAAACCGGATGGCCCTCAGGCCAGGTCGCCCGAAACGGCCGCATCGAGGCGGTGCCGATCCACGAGTTCCAGTCGAGATTCTCCGGTACGGGATCTTGGCCGGCAGGACGGTCGAAGCCTTGGGGCCAGATCGGCCGATTGGTCCAGAAATGGGCCTCCTTGACCTCGCCGATCGCCCCGCTGCGAATCACCTCCACCGTGCGAACCGTGTCCTCCTTGCCCCGCGACGGCGTGCCCATGTGGGTGGACAACTTGTTCTGCTTGGCCACCTCCGCCATCACCCGGGCTTCGTGAACGTTGTAGGTCAGCGGCTTTTCGCAGTAGCAGTGCAGGCCCATCTTCATGGCCGGCACACTGGCCGCGGCATGGCAGTGGTCGGGCGTGCTGACCACCACCGCGTCGAGGTTCTTCGCCTCCTCGAGCAGCTTGCGAAAATCGGTGTAGGTTCGGGCCTGGGGAAACTGCCTGGCGGCGGCCTCCAATCGTTGGCGATCGATGTCGCACAGGGCCGCGATGTTCTCGCCGGAGACGCCCTTTAGGTTGGAGCCGCCCCGGCCGCCGGCGCCGATGATGCCGATGTTGATCTTCTCGTTGGCGGCGTAGCCCCGGGCCAGTCCCGCCGGCAGGATCGTCAGCCCGGCCGCGGCCGCGGCGGTCGATTTGAGGTAGCTGCGCCGAGTTATGCGACGTTTCATAACGGATCTCCTTATCGGTTTGAGGGGAGTACGAAGATTCCGGATCAGCGGGAGATCACTTCTGCCACCGCTGCTTCGAGAGCCTGTTGAGCAATTCCACCGGCGCCGGGCCGTCGTGGACGATCAGCCCGTAGGCGAGCGACAGCATCTGGTCCTTCTTTATAGTCACCGGCCCCGGGGCAACAATGCACGGGTTGATCATGGCGATCGGCGCGAGGTTGTGCCAAGTGCTCGGTGGGTTGGTCGGGAGGTCGATCACCGCCAGCCCAATCGTCTTGCCGCTTTGAAGTTCGATCGTACGGTCGTACCATTTGGCCGCCGGCCAGTTGGTTTCCGGTTTGAGGTGATGCGGGTCGGGCAGGTTGACCGGCCCTTTGGAATTGCTATAGACGGCCTTGCCGTCCTTTCGAGTCTTCGCACAGAAGCCGCCGAACGCCGTCTGATCCAGCGTGACGTCGACGGTCGGTATGAGAAAGAACATCAGGGCGATCTGGTAGGCGTCTTTGCGCTGCTCGACAGTAATGATCAAGTGTTCGCGAATCATCACTTCGTCGTGGACCATCCAGTCATTTCTGACGTCCACCCCGGCGGATGTGGCGCTTGCCGTCACCAGCTTCACGTGGCGGTTCTTGATCACCCGGCCTTCGGTCGGAGCCCATTCGCCCCAGCCCCAGAAGTCGGCCTTTTCCTTCCCCTTCATCGAATGCCAGGCCAGGAACACGCCGCGGTGATGCGGATGATCGCTGGGTGCAAAGTCGACGGCCCTCTCGCCCTTGGGCGTGTTCAGCGGAAACAGGCAACACACGCTGTTGGCGGTGAGCTTCGAGTCGGCCGGCTTCTTCGTCATGTAGCCGAACACCACCCGGCCGTCCGGCGTCTTCAGCACCATGCCGTGCTCGTCGGGCGTCAGCGTGAAGCTCGCCCCGTCGTCTTGCTCCGCCGCAGCCGATACGGCAGACACGAAAACCAACAGAACGATGGCAGCAAAAACGTTTCGCAGGTCTCGCATGATTACTCCTCTCAGAAGGTCTTGGGATATGTGCTGTTGTTGGTAAGGGGATGAACCACGCAAAGGCGCCAAGGCGCAAAGAAGGCAAGAAGTATTGATGATAAACTCGTAAGGTGGGTCGAGGTACGAGACCCACGCGGTGAAGGGCCAAATACTCGTGCAATCACGTGGGTCTCGTACCTCGACCCACCCTACACCTCTCTCCTCCCTACTTCTCTTTTCTTTCTTCCCTCTTCTGTCCTTCGCGCCTTGGCGCCTTTGCGTGAGTCCCCCGCCGATTCACTTCTTCATCAATCGTTTGATCTTGATGTTCCGATACCACACCGGCCGGCCGTGGTCCTGGAGCCCGATGTAGCCCTCGCGAGCAAAGTCCTTCAGTGCCCGGGGGAACTTGTTCGGCGTGCCGTCGGGGTTCTTGTGCGGCTCGGTCCAGCGGTCGAGGTCCATGTCGATCACCCGTTGGCCGTTGAGCACCACGGAGATCTTGTTGTCTTTGCAGGTGATTCTGTAGCGATTCCACTGGCCCGGCTTCTTGACCGCGTCTTTCGTGGGTGCCAGGCAATCGTAGATCGCCCCGGCGGTGCCGCCGCGGCTGAGCGTCTGGCGTCCGTACGAGTTGGCAACCTGCACTTCGATCCCCGTATAGACCGGGTCCTTCAGGTCGGAGGTCCGCAGAAAAATACCGCTGTTGGCCCGCTCGGGGACCTTGAATTCCAATTCCAAGACAAAGTTGCCGTAGGTCTGCTTGGTCCAGAGGTAGTCGGGATTGTGTAACCCGCCGTTCATTTCGCGCTTCAGCGCGATCACTCCGTCCTCGACCGCCCAGGTATTGTCCGGACCGGTGGTCCAGCCGGCGAGGTCCTTGCCGTTGAAGAGCGAGTGAAACCCCGCTTCGCCGGCCGGCAGCGCGGCGGCGCAAGCAAATATCAACATACTCGAAACGGCAGCCAGGCTCAGCGTTCTCATGGGTGGTTCTCCTCGATTCGGATTAGTATGGCTTAAACACCCCAGGGACCGGCACGGGGTAGTTGCCGTTTTCGTCGGGCAAGACCGGGGGATTGGCGTCCCAGGCGTAGGTCTCGGGCATTTCGTCGGGCCCCTTGGCCACGGCGTCGTCCCAACGGACAACCTGGCCGGAGTAGGTCGCCATGCGCCCCAAAACCGCCGTCATGCTGCTGGTGGCGCCGAACCATCCTTCGTTGTGCGGCAGATTCTTCGTCAGCGCCTCGACCAGGTCGACGTGTTCCTGGGCGTGCCCGCTGACCCGCGGACCGTCGTACTTCCAGGGATTCTTGCCGGTGATCGTGCCCGAGCAGTCCCCCACGCCGTCGATGCCATGCGCGTACGTACCGCCAGTGTTCCAGCAGCCCGGGATATGGCGGGTCTGACTGAACAGCTTGACGCCGTCGGCGTAGGTGAACTCGACGAAGTGGTGGTCGAAGATCTGGCCGTGGTCCTTGCCCTTGCGGACCTCGCGGCCGCCCATGCCGTTGGCCTCGACCGGATGATCGTCTTTGACCCAGTTGGCCTGATCGACCAGGTGGACGTGCTGCTCGACGATGTGATCGCCGCAGAGCCAGTTGAAATAGTACCAGTTGCGCATCTGGTACTGCATTTCGGTTTGGCCCGGCTTTCGAGGACGCGTCCACACGCCGGCGTTGTTGCAGTAATTGCGCAGAAAGACCAACTCGCCGACCGCGTCATCGTGGATCCGCTTGATGGCCTCGATCTTGGAGGTGGTGTGGCGAGAGTTCAGACCCACGGCCACCTTCAGGCCCTTCCGGTCGGCCAGCTTGTTGGTTTCCATTACCGAGCGGAATCCGGGGGCGTCGACGCAGACCGGCTTTTCCATGAACACGTTCTTGCCGGCTTCGATGGCCGCCCGATAGTGCATCGGCCGGAAGCCGGGCGGCGTGACCAGCAGGACCAAGTCGACGCCGCTGTCGATCACCCGGCGGTAGCCGTCGAACCCGGAGAAGACGCGGTCGCGGGGCACGTCGGCCCGTTGGCCGTACTTTTTCTTCAATCCGTCCAACGGCCCCAGCGCCCGATCCTCGAAGGCATCGGCCATGGCCACTAGTTGGATGCGGTCGTCCGCGTCGAGGCAGTTGCGGGCCGCACCGGTGCCGCGACCGCCGCAGCCGACCAGGCCGATCTTGATCCTCTCGGACCCGGCGGCGTGGGCCGATCGGGCAATGCTCAGTCCCCCGGCCAATGCGGAGCCGGCCAACGCCGCCGAACCCTTGAGAAACTCGCGGCGGGAAGGTTGCTTGCCGTATTGCATTTCAGGGTTCCTTTCCGTTTCGGGATCATGTTATTTGTGCCACTGGATCCACGTGGGATAGCTGTCGTGGTCGGGCAGCTTCTGTCGGGCCGCCGGCGGCATGCCTTTGTTGTAGAACACGTAGAGCCCGCCCTTTCCCGAAATCACGATGTCGTTCTTCCCGTCCTTGTCCATGTCGGCGATGTTGAGTTTCATTCCGACGGCCACGACGAAGTTCGGCGGCGGGTTGTGGTCTTTCTCGGAATACCAGGGCAGGTGGTTGTAAGAGAGCAAGTGTCGCTCGAACTTGCCCCCTTTGATTTCGTACCAGAAGGCAAACAGCGGATCGAACGCGCTGGCGTCGTTTCCATGGTGGGCGAACATCCGCTTGCCGGTGACCAGGTCCTGTTTGCCGTTGCCGTTAAGATCGCCCAATTCCAGCGTATGGAACTGCCCGAAATCCTTCTCCGCCCAGTGTTGCTTGAAGCTCCGCCGCCCGTCGGCATCGACCGACTGCTCGAGCCAGGCCAGCCCGTATTCGTGCGAGGCGCCGATGATCAGGTCGTTGAGGCCGTCTTCGTTGACGTCGTGTACCAGAATCGGATGCGACGCGGGAATGTAGCGGTCGGGCTGGTCGATCCGGTGGAACAGGTAGTCGTCGTGGAAGGTCCACTTCTGCGAGGCCGGTTTCGGCGGCGCTTCGTACCAGCCTTTCGGCGTGACGATGTCCACACGGCCGTCGCCGTTGACGTCGCCCATGCCGTTGCCGTGATGCTCGCCGTCGGTTCCGATGACGTGCTGAACCAGCCAGGGCGCCTTGTCGATCGACTCCAGCCAGGTCATCTGCTGACCTTCCACCGGGGCCCAATGGTTTACGAGGATGTCGTCGTCGCCGTCGCCGTCGAGGTCGCCGTGGATGACGCCTTCCATGTTCTGGGCCGCATGGATCCGGGTGGCCTTCCATTTCACGCCGGTTCGGCCGGGGTTTTCGTACCAGAAGGCACCTTTGACGAACATCCAGCCCGAGCTGACGATGTCCGTGCGTCCGTCGCGGTTGACGTCCATGGCGAACTCGCTGTTGTTGTCGGTTTCCGGGCCGTTGACCTTTGCACCGTCGCGGAAGTTTTCGTGCTTGGTCCAGTCGGGCGCCTCGTACCAGTTGCGGCCGGCGGCGATGTCCAGGTCGCCGTCCCCGTCGACGTCCAGCACCGAGCAGCACTCGCTGAACGGCCCGAACCAATAGGTGTGTTTGGCCGGGTCGTGAACCGGCCCGTCAATCTTCACGGGAACAAAAATCGGCTCGGCCGCGTGCAACGCCACGGGGGCGATCACCAGCCATGCAGCCAACAAGTACAACGGACTTCTCATGGTGGAACTCCTCTTCGTTTCAGGGGCCTGTCGAATCAGGGGGCTGTCGTATCTGGGGTCTGGGGCAGGTCGATCTGATCAAGGAAACCAAACCGGTTTGCGCAAAGCTACCCTTGGCAGCCGCAGTGTAGAGGGCCGCCGACAAGATGTCAACATTTGGGGCGGTCGGATCGTCGTAACTTACAGGGGCCGCACAACTTACGAAGCGAGCAAACGCCCGGGGACTGCGGTTCCCGGGGGGGATGGCGGAAATAATGTTCAGCGCCGGACCGCGCCCCCGGGGGACGCAGCCCCCGGGGGTTGTGAATCTTGCTCCGGCGATGCGGTTGGCGAACCGGCCCACGACGGATCCGAACAGGGGATGCCCGCGGAGGTAGTTTTCCAAGTTCGTCGGAAGCAGCGGCAATCGCCTCGGCGGATTGCCCGTGGGTCGCGAACCACCCCAGGCTTGCGCAGATCACGGTCAAGGTTACCGCCATGGGACGTCGGTTCGGCGTTCTCATTTTTCTGATCCTCTTACGTCGAGTTTTCACGTAACGTGTGTCTGCGAGCATTTTCCAATCCGCAGCATCCGTGTCAACCCACACAGTCTCGGCTGTGTGTTGACAACCGGCAACGGCAGGATTATAAGTAGGTCAGGGCTTGCCCTGACGCAGCGGAGTGATGACACACGACGGGGTAGATGACACACGACGGGGTATTCGTCAGGGCAAGCCCTGACCTACGGAGGTTTCCGAGACCTAGATCCAACAGGAGCAACATTTCCATGACTCAACGCAAGGTTCTTTGGGCGCTGACCGCCGTTTTCGCCCTGATCGCGCTGCCGATTTCCCTTCTCGCGGCCGACGACGCCGGGCGGAAACGTCCCAACGTGATCCTGGTGATCACCGACGACCAGGGGTACGGCGACGTCGGCGCCTTGGGCAATACGATGATCCGCACGCCCAACCTCGACGTCTTGCATGGGCAGAGCGTACACCTGACGGACTTTCACGTCGATCCCACCTGTTCGCCGACCCGCTCGGCGCTGAACAGTGGCCGCTACTCGACCCGCACCGGTGTGTGGCACACGATCATGGGGCGCTCCTTGATGAACTCCAGCGAGTTGACCATCGCCGAGGTGCTCAAGTCGGGCGGTTATCGCACCGGCATGTTCGGCAAGTGGCACCTGGGCGAGAACTACCCGCTGAGGCCGCAGGACCAGGGATTCGACGACGTGGTGTGCCATGGCGGCGGGGGCGTGGGGAATGGGCCCGACTGGTGGGGCAACGACTATTTCGACGACACCTATTTCCGCAACGGCAAACCGGAGAAGTTCACCGGCTACTGCACCGACGTCTGGTTCGCCGAAGCGATGAAGTTCATCGAACGAAACAAGGACCGTCCGTTCTTCACCTACCTCTCGACCAACGCACCGCACGGGCCGTTGAACGTCGCCGAGAAATACTCCCAGCCGTACGTGGAAAAGGGCGTGGCGCCGAACATGGCCAAGTTCTACGGCATGATCACCAACATCGACGAGAACATGGGCAGGCTGATGGCGCAGCTCGAGCGGTTGGGCATCGCCGACGATACGATCCTGATCTTCATGACCGACAACGGCACGGCGGCCGGCCGGCCGATCAAGACCACCAAGCCGGGGCAGTGGGCCGGTTTCAACGACGGCATGCGCGGCGCCAAGGGTTCGGAATATGAAGGCGGCCACCGTGTGCCGTTTTTCATCCGCTGGCCGGCCGGCGGCCTAACCGGCGGCCGGGACGTGGGCCAGTTGACCGCGCACGTCGACGTGCTGCCGACGCTGGCCGAGCTGACCGGCGTGAAGAGACCCGACGGGCCCCCGCTGGACGGCAGGAGCCTCCCGCTGGACGGTAAAAGCCTTGTCCCACTGCTTCGAGGCAAGGCGGCCAACTGGCCCGACCGCACGATGTTCGTCCATTCACAACGCATCCCCGATCCCGAAAAATGGCGCAAGTCTGCGGTGATGACCGAGCGATGGCGGCTGGTCAACGGCCGGGAGTTGTTCGACATCCAGGCCGATCCGGGCCAAAAGGACGACGTCGGCGGCGGTCACCCGGAGGTGGTCAAACGGTTGCGCGGGGCGTACGAGGGCTGGTGGAAGAGCCTTTCGGTGGTGTTCGACAAACGGGTGCGGATCGCCCTGGGCTCGGACAAGGAGAGAATCGCCCAACTGCACCCGCACGACTGGCACGTCACTTCCCAGGGCATGTCGTCGTGGCACCAGTCGCACGTCCAAAGCGGACACCTGGGCAACGGATTCTGGGCCGTCGACGTAACGCGGCCGGGAACCTACGAGTTCGAGCTGCGTCGCTGGCCGAAGCATCTCGACCAGCCGATCGAAGCCACCCGCGCCCGGTTGAAGATCTCAGAGGTCGACGTCAGCCGGGCTGTGCCGGCCGACGCCACGAAAGCCACCTTCAAGCTCGAACTCAAAGCCGGCCGCAACGACCTGCAAACCTGGCTCACGACGCCGGCCGGCAAGACCCGCGGGGCGTTTTACGTGTACGTGAAGTATCTGGAGTGACCTGTCCGGCCCCATGTGACAGACGGAGGAACCATCGAATGAAGACGCGTATGATTCTCGGCTCGGCGCTGTTGGCGTTGGCCCTGAACGTTCCGGCAACGGCCGGCGCGGACGACCACGGTTCGCCGTTTCGCTGCCCCTTGCCCGACGGAAGGTGGGAGCCGATCGCCGAGCTCAGCGACGAGTTTGAAGGCCACCGCCTGGACGCGAAAAAGTGGCACCCCAACAACCCCACGTGGAAGGGACGCAAGCCGGGGTTCTTCGCCAAGGCGAACGTTACGGTCCACCACGGCAAGCTGCACCTGGCGGCCCGGGCGGAGAACCTTCCGGATCTGCCCGATGGGTACCACACCTTCACCACCGCCGCGGTGAAGAGCAAGGCCAAGGTTCTCTACGGCTATTTCGAGATCCAGTGCCGGCCGATGGACTCCCGGGCGTCCAGTGCCTTCTGGTTCTACGCCCAGGATCCCAAATGGTGGACGGAGATCGACGTATTCGAGATCGGCGGCCGGGCCCCCGGCCACGAGAAGGCCGTCCACATGAACGCCCATGTGTTCGAGACCCCCGAGCAAGGCAAGGACCACTGGAGCAAGGGCGGCACGTGGAAGGCCCCGTTTCGGCTGGTCGACGGGTATCATCGCTACGGCCTTCGGTGGAACAAGGACGAGTTGAAATACTACGTCGACGGCAAGCCGGTCCGCACGATGAAAAACACGCATTGGCACCAGCCGCTCGAGATGAATTTCGACAGCGAGACGATGCCCGACTGGTTCGCCCTGCCCAAGGCGGAGAACCTGCCTTCGACGTTCAGCATCGAGTACGTCCGTAGCTGGCGGCGCGTGGATGGGCCGTCGCCACGCCGCAAGGTAGAGTGAGCGGTCGGGGTGGCTGGGGCAAAGCGCAGCGGTGCCCCAGAGAATCATGCCCTGGGGCACCGCTGCGCTTTGCCCCAGCCAACCAAACGGTTATTCCACGGTTATTCCCACGATCGAGCTTCCGAGTCGGTTCCTACAACTGGGCGATCTCCGGCAGCAGCCACGGTTTGCGGTACTTCGGACGCGTGAGGTACCGGTTGGCCGGCTCGTCGTCGGGGAAGGTGTAGGTCTGGGGATCGAAACGGAGCGTGCGCCCGGCCCGCCATGCCGCGTTGCCTAGGTGACAGAGCAGGCTGGACGGGTGGCCGACGGTTTCCAAGTCGGCGGCCGGCTTTTGGCGACTCCGCATGCAGTCGAGGAAGTTTTGCACGTGGCCGGTGAGGTTGTTTTCGCCCGGTCCCTCGGCCACCTTTTCTCCTTTCGGGCCGAAGGCCTGCCAGCCCCGGTTGCCGATAATGATCGATCCGTTGTCACCGAACACTCCGGCCCCTTCATGCTGGCCGTGCAGCGGGTACGGCGACCAGATCCGCATTTCGTAGGTGAGCACGCAGCCCGGATAATCGTAGGTGACCATCAGCGTGTCGGGCCACTCCTGGTCGTCGTCGAAGTAATACTTTCCGCCCAGCGCCGAAACGGCCCGCGGCAGACCAAGCGGCTTCTCCCCTTGCGCGGCAACGGCCGCTTCCAGCGCACTTCGGGCATTGTCCAATCGGTGGACGCCGTCGTTGCCCAAATCGCCCGTACCGTAGTCGAAAAACCACCGCCACGATCCGTGAAAGCGGCGGACGTTGAATGGGCGCTTCGGGGCCGGGCCGAGCCAGAGGTCGTAGTCGACCTCCGGCGGCGGCGTGCCATCGGGCGGATGGCCGATGGAACCCTGCCGCGCGCTCTCCCACGCCTTGGCAAATCGCACCCGGCCCAGGTGGCCTTCGGCGAGGTACTCGACGGCCGTAATCATGTGGGAACTGCTGCGGGCCTGGGTGCCCAGTTGCACGATGCGGCCGTACTTTCGGGCGGCGGCCACCATGGTGCGTCCCTCGATCACGTTGTGCCCGTCCGGTTTCTCCACGTAGACGTCCTTGCCCGCCTGGCAGGCCGCGATCATCGGCAAGGCGTGCCAATGGTCGGGGGTTCCCACCACCAGCGCGTCGAGCGACTTATCGTCCAGGGCCCGGCGGAAATCCTTGATCCCCTGCGGCTTCGAACCGGTCTTGGCGGCGATTTCCTTGGTGCGGGCGGCGAGCACCCTTTGGTCCAAGTCGCAAATGTACTTCACCTCCACCTCCGGCAGCGCAGCGAAGGTGTGCAGCAGTTGGCCCCCTTGGCCGCGGACTCCCATCACGCCCACGGCGATCCGCTCGTTGGAGGCCGCCCGGGCACGACGGCCCGACGCACCGAGCATCGGCCCGGCCAGCGAAAGCCCGGCCGATGCGAGGGAGCCTTTCAACAGAGTTCGTCGGTCCATGTCGACTTCCTTTGCAATTGGATCTGGATAGTAGCCGCCTGGATAGTAGCCGTCTCGCTCCGCGAGACGAAGCTTCATCTCGCGGAGCGAGATGGCTACATTACGGAAATGGCTAGATTTCGGTCTTCCGACAAAGTCTAACACCGCATGGCCCGCCTTGGCAAGTCTCGCGGGAGCCTTGAATCATCGGTCCCGCGCCGCCACCCGGGCCGACGGTCGGCCGGCGTCGAGATAGAACCCCCGTTGCACGACGCTCTGGGGCAATTGCGACGAGAATTCCCGGAGGTTTTCGGCCAGGGCGTCCGTTTCGCCCGGGTCGACGGCGTAGAACGAGACCACGTAATTCCGCGACCCGCCGATGGCGGCGATCTCCCACTGGCCGACTTCTCGCCAATTCGGCGGCAGGCCTCCGTAGTGCTCGTCGAACCAGTCGGTGAATACCATGGCCACCTTGACGCCGTGCTGGGCAGAGAGCCAGCGGATTTCTTCTGGCCCGTATCGGTTTTGCAGTCGGGCGTCGGCCACGTCCAGGCTGCCCAGTCCCCAGAGGTCCAGGTTGCGGACGTCGGCGTAGTAATTGATCGCCCCGATGTCGTTGGCGGCGACGGCCTGGCCGGCGTAGTACCGGTTCAGGAAGGCCGCCATTTGATACTGCTGTTGGTAAATCAGGGTAGTCGCCGGGGGGATCAACGCCAGGGAACGTCCGCCGTGGTGCAGCAGCGGTAAAGCGAGCATCCCGGCCGTGCAGCACGCCGCCGCCCGCTTCCAGACGGCCGCACCGCGAAAGTACTCTCGGACACCTCCGGCGGTCACCATGAAAACGGCCAGCAGCCCGCAGGCCATCAAGTAGGCTTCGTAGCGGAAGAACCAGCCGATCTTCGCCAATTGGACGTGCAGGATCGCCGTGGCCAGGACCGTCCAGAGCATCGTTTTGGCGGTAGTCTGTGGGAGGCGACTCCGTCGGCGACTGAAGTCGGGCGCCATGGCATCGCCGGCGGAGTCGCCTCCCACAATCTCGCTTTCCGCCATGCGGTGCAGAAGAACCAACAGCAGCAGCGTGGCGGCAATCATGGCGGGCACGTGCGGCTGCCGGATCATTGTCAACGCCGTCAGACGCAACCCGTCGAGGATTTGATCGAACGAGAAACCCGACGGCGTGCGTCCCTTGAGCAAGACGGGATTCGGCAGAAAGTGCCATCCTTTCGATACGGCCACCAGGCCGTTGACGACCACCGGCGCCGCCCCGAGAAGTCCCAACGCGACGGCCTCCCAAATCCGCCGGCGGATCGCCAGCAGCAGGCACACCACGCCGATCATCAACGCGCCCTCGTAGCGGGTCATGGTGATCAGCGCAGGCAAGGCGAAGTAGCACGCGGTGGCCGCGCGTCGCCACAGCTTACTTTCCGGCGACGCTTGTTGCGCCTCCCGGCCGTCCCCCGGCGGCGGAAAAGGGGACAGGTCCAATTTGCCGGAACGGCCCTTTGGGTGCTTCGCACAAATTGGACCTGTCCCCTTTTCCGGCCGGGAAACCGACTTGGCGGCCAGGTAAAGAAACGCCATCGCCAGCAGCACGTGCAGCGTATGTTCCATGCCGGTGAAGACGATCGCCGGCAGGGGCGTACAGAATGCGATCATCGAGAGACAGCCGAAGTTCAGCCAAGGCGAAATGCCCTGCCTGCTCAACAGGACGTAGGCCAACCATACCACGGCCGTGGCGCACAGAACGTTCAGCACCAGCGGGGCCAGGGCGTTGGTCCCCGACACCAGGTACGTGGACGCCAGCAGCAGCGGCCAACCGATCGAAGAGGACGAGGAGGAATAGGCGTAGCGCGTGACCCCGGCCACGCCGTGCTCGGCGAGGTTCTTGGCCCACGCCATGTGGATATAGGGATCGTCGAGCACGTAGGTGAAGTGCCCGTCGTTTCGCTCGAGGGCTGCGGCCAGACACGCCCCCAAGACCGCGTATAGCAGCAACAGTGCGGCCGCTGCGGGCCAGTGGTTCCCGATCGTCCTCACGCTGTGCCTCGGAGGTTTTCGTGCCGGTCTCCCCCTCCGTCGTACTGATCCGGCCCATCGAAAGGACGGTGGTTGGCGACGTACGCCGGCGGCGGAAATCAATACACCAACGCCCCCCGCCCGACAAGGTCAATTGCCGGCGACAACGCCCAGACACCTGGAAGTGACGGAATCAGGGACAGTATCGTAGGCTGGGTCGAGCGGCGCGGCGTTGGAAAGCTCTGCCGATGGTAGGCGATTGGACTTACTATTGCAGTTTGAACTTCGGGAAGCCGAGCGAGGCCCACCTTTCTCAGCATCGAGCCCGGGGAAGGTGGGCCTCGCTCGACGAAATGCGCTACTGACCTTCTCTCCGGCACAATGCAATCCGTCTACTGCCAGTCTTCCTATTAGCCCCGCTCGACCCAGCCTACGATCAATCTGCAAAGCCCGGTTTGCACACCGAACGGTTCGAAGAGGGACAGGCCCTTGACGAGTCGCCCCCCGGTGCGTCTATAATCTGGACTGACCGCCCGCCTAAAGCATACCCCCCCCCATCGGACTGCTGTTGATCGGACACCGGATTGTCACCCCCTCGACTCGCTCAACGAAAGGACCTGAAATGCTCCGAAAACTGCCCGTACTGTTGGTTCTCATGGCGGCCTGCGGCCTGGCCTGCCGTGCTTCGGCCCGCCCCAAAGAGATCACGGACCCCGAGCAGGCCCAAGCCGACCCCGATTTCTCCGTGCAAGGCGAATACGTCGGCGAAGGCACGCTGCCCGACGGACACAAAGACAAGGTCGGCGCCCAGGTGATCGCCCGGGGCAAGGGCGAATTCCGCGTGGTCGTTTACAAGGGCGGCTTGCCGGGCGACGGCTGGCGGCGGGGCGACGCTCGATTCTTCATGGAGGGCAAGGCCGACGCCTTGAAAAGCGATAACTTGCAAGGCAGCATCGCCGACGGGAAGCTGACGATCGGCGGCGCCGACGGCCGGCAGAAGATCCGTCTGACGCGGATCGAGCGCCAGAGCCCCACGCTCGGGGCCAAGCCGCCGGCCGGGGCCGTGGTGATCTTCGACGGCAGCAACCTGGACAGGTTCGAGCCGGCTGAAGGCCACCTCACCGAAGACAAGCTTCTGGTCTCCGGGGTGACGACCAAGGCGGAATTCGACAGCTACAAGCTGCACATGGAGTTCCGTCTCTCCTGGATGCCCGAGGCCGGCGGCCAGGGACGCTCCAACAGCGGCGTCTACATCCACCATTGCTACGAATGCCAGGTGCTCGACTCGTTTGGCCTGGAAGGTCGCAACAACGAGTGCGGCGGCTTCTACAGCATCAAGGAGCCCGACGTAAACATGTGTTTCCCGCCGCTGAGGTGGCAGACCTACGACATCGACTTCACCGCGCCGAAGTACGAGGACGGCAAGAAAGTGTCCAACGCGCGAATCACGATCCGCCACAACGGCGTGCTGATCCACGACGACGTCGAACTGGCCCACGCTACTCCCGGCGGCAAGGGCGAAGGCCCCGGCCCCCGCGGCATCCACCTGCAGGGTCACGGCAACAAAGTGATGTATCGCAACATCTGGGCGGAAAAGAAGTAGGCTCCCCCAGCGTCTCAACGCCGGAACTGCTGACACCAGTAGATTCTGCCGTCGGGCGTGCGATAGGCCGCCGCGCCGATCCGCCGGTGCGACCGGTTGAGGATATTCGCCCGGTGTCCCGACGAGTTCATCCAGTCGCGAACCGCCAGGCGGCTGTGTGGCTGTCCCATGGCGATGTTCTCGGCGACCGGCCGGCTGGTGTGGACCATGTTGCGGCTGCGGGCCATCCACGACGCGTGGCTGCGGGCCGAGTTCATCAGATCGGCGTCGACTTCCAGCGCGGCCAGCCCGTACCGGGACCGCTCGGCGTTGGTGTACTTGACGATGTTCGCCTCGATCGCCAGCAAGTCGTTCTGCTGCGACTGCTGGGCGGCGCTGGAAACCGGCCGCTCTTTGGCGTCGGCGGCTGCCTTCGAGGTCTGGGCCTCCACCGTGATCGATTTCTCGACCTGGGCGGGCTTGTCGGCTTCGGTCGGCTTCCGGGCGTCTTGCGGGGCCGGCGGCGACAACAACACGCTAGCGCAGAGTGCCATCTTTACGATCATCGATCGCTCCTTCCGGTTGCAGTGGATTAAACGGGAGGGTGGGGTCGTCTGCCGGCCGGCGGCTTACAGGTGGGTTCCGATTCCACGGCCACGCCGACGACGGTTGGGGTTCCACATGGCAAGATCAAGCCCGCATCCGCTACGCGCATCCTACGTCACACTGGGCATCCTGCGGGAACCTTTCGGGCGGGAGCCCCTAAGATACTTGGCCCGGACGCGATTGCAAGGGCTTCAGAGAGGCTAAATCTGAGAATTCGCCCGGCTTGACCTCTGATTTACCGGTATTCGATCCAGCGGCTTGTCTTGATCGCCTCGGCCGGCTTGTGCAGGCGGAGAAGGCGCTGCGCCTATTGCGGAAAAGTGTGGGGGCCAGCCGCGCGTTTCACCCCAAGTTTTTGGCCACCCAGCGGCCCACCCTGTGGGAGGGGCGGATCGTGAATCTCGCCGCCCCTTTCACCGCCGAACTTTTTCCTGCGGACCGGCTGGGTGGCCGATAACTCGCCTAGTAAAAAGGACTTACGTCTATTAGAATGAGTCCCGGTCGAGTTACCTCGTCTGCGGCGGAAAACCAACAAATGGCCCGCAAACCGGGGCTAAGTGTAAATTCCAAAACGGTTTGCGTCGATTTGGTATCACCCGCTTCGGGAGGTAAAGTGCGCACTTCGACTTACGGCGACCGGGCGTGCCGCAGCGTCGGCCGAACTTGTTTTGGCACAGCACGTTACCAACCGACGTGCTCGACGGCGCTCGACGTAAGCCGGTTTAACCCCACCTATCTTCACCCGGCATACCACGTGAATTCACGCGGCATGCGAGGTTAACAAGAACAAGAGAAAAGGGGACAAGTGCTTTGTCACGCCTAAAGGTTCGGGTTGGGTGGCTGGGGTTGAACCACGAGGAACGAGTGGTGAACCCCCAGTAATTTCCGTCTGGGGGCTCGATGCTCGTTCCTCGCATCTCGACCCCAGCCACCCGAAAAATTAGCTGTGACAAAGCACAAGTAGCATGTCCCCTTTTCTTCGGCCGACGGTCCTTGACAATCGATTTTGGCCCTGCTAGAAATAACCGCGCGACCCCCGCTGTGGGCGGGTTTCTCCACTGGGGCACTGCTTCGCCACGGACTTACTCCAGCGCGGTTACGATATCCCAACGGTCCGGCAACTCCCGGGCCATAACGACGTCAAAACAACGATGATCTACACCCGCGTCCTCCACCGTGGCCCGTCCGGCGTTGGCCGTCCCGTCGACGCGGCTTGGGGTCCATCGCAGAGGTTTTTATACTGATCCACATAACACACCGTGATAAATCATCGCCTACGGCGCACCTCCCGGAGTCCAGTCAGATCCCCAGAATCTCCGCGAAATCCCTTCACTCCGGCGTTAGCGACGCTATACTTACGTTGTCACGTTGGCTCCGCTCGCCAAACGGTAAGTGGGGCAGAATAAGAAGTTGGGACAGCACTGATGAAGAGAAAGTGGTAGAAAGGTGGATCAATGACTCGGCAAATAGAACTGAAAGATGCCCTTGGCTCATGGCCCCCGTCTAACGCCGCTGCTCTCGGCGAATCGCCCACCGTGGAACCCGACGATATCATTACAGATGCTCGCCTTTCGAGTGACGGCCACCTCGTTCTGCATCTCAAGAGAGATGTGCAGACTTTCATAGCCTCTGCACCTGTATTTCAGGAGTTTGAAGGTCTACTCGCGAGGGAATTGCAGAACATCATATCGAAGACCGTTGGTGAGGCAGGAAGCATCCCCCTTGGCGTGGCGTAGAACATGAGAGCCCCAACAAGGTTGCTGCACGCTATCAGCGCTGGCGCGCCGAAGCGTGAGCACCACGTTTGGCGGGCGTCGATGGAGAAACAATGCTCCGAGACATACACCAATTGCGCGACGCACCAAAGTTTGGGGTGACTGCCATTGAAGGGTTATTGACCGTAGAGGCCACACTTCAAGAAGCCTTGCG
>SDBV01002645.1_pt1 | contig 26725 bp, 30 predicted proteins | sample 2277081 | NCBI WGS metagenome assembly SDBV01 (sample SAMN10402039, study PRJNA504765) | marine sediment metagenome | isolation source: marine sediment core GS10_PC15, 223 cmbsf | place: Arctic Ocean: Southern Knipovich Ridge | collected 2010 | reverse complement strand
CTATTTAACTTTGCAAGCAAATGATCAAAGCGGAGGATATCGAAAACAACCAGGAAGATATTTCATGTGCATGTAAAGATATTCAACTGCCCGGACCACTGCCTGATAAATCATTCTATACGATATATAAATCTTATTTGCCCGCCGTATTCAGTTTCTCACTTCTGGCTTTGGGAATACTCACCGATTATTTTGAATTATCACTCTTCCCTTATTTACGTCTCGGAATTTATATCACTGCCTATCTGAGTGTAGGACTGGGGGTCTTAAAAAAGGCGATCAGGGGTTTGTTCAGAGGGTATATATTTAATGAATTCTTTCTGATGTCCATAGCTACCCTGGGAGCATTTTATATTGGTCAGTATCCCGAAGGGGTTGCGGTCATGCTTTTTTATTATGTGGGTGAATTATTCCAGGATTCAGCGGTGAACAAGGCAAAACGATCCATACAGGCGCTTTTGGATGTCCAGGCCAATAAAGTAACCATTCTTGCTGATGGGAAGCAGGTTGTATTATCACCCGAAACTGTTAATCCGGGTGAGCATATTTTTGTTAAACCGGGTGAAAAAGTAGGCCTGGATGGCACACTCATTTCTGATAACGGATCGTTTAATACTTCGGCGCTGACCGGTGAATCGGTACCATCGGATATGCTAAGAGGGGATACCGTCCTGGCCGGGATGATCAACATGAATTCTCCCTGCGAAATCAAAGTGACGAAGCGTTACAAAGAAACACGATTATCAAAAATCCTGGTGATGGTACAGGATGCTGTCCAGCGGAAAGCGAAAACACAGCGTTTCATCAGTAGAATCGCTGAAATTTATACTCCCATTGTTGTATTTCTTGCTTTGGGGATCACTATACTTCCTATGTTTTTTCTTGAAAATTATGTTTTCAATGATTTTCTATACCGCGGATTAATATTTCTGGTGATTTCCTGCCCCTGTGCGTTGGTTATCTCTGTACCTATCGGATATTTTGGTGGAATAGGGGCGGCATCACGTCATGGGATACTGTTTAAGGGTTCTAATTACCTTGACCTGATGACAAACCTGGATGTTGTGGTATTCGACAAAACGGGCACACTGACCAATGGAGTGTTTGAAGTTAAAGAGGTCGTATCAAGTAATTATGACACGGACGAGTTCACCCGGCTGGTTGCGACGGTAGAAACTGTTTCTTCCCATCCGATCGCTAATGCTATCGCAGCATTTGTTGAAGATAAGTCTTCAGTGCAGGACGCTGAAGAATTTCCCGGGTTAGGAGTAAAAGGTGTCGTGGATGGAATGATGGTTTTAGCCGGTAAGGGGTTATTACTTGATCAGTTTGATATAACCTATCCGAAAGACATTATTCATAAAGATGAAACTGTGGTATTGGTGGCAGTGGATCAAATGTTTGCTGGGTATGTCGTGGTTGGTGACACGTTGAAAACTGATGCAATACAGGCTGTTGAGGAGATCCATCGCGTTGGAATCAAGGATGTAACTATGTTATCGGGTGACAAAAAGGTAGTGGTTGATACCATTGCTGCGGCAGTGGGGATTGATCATGCAATAGGGGATATGATGCCCGAAAACAAGATGGAATATGTGGAAGCACTGATGAAAGAAGGTAAACATGTGGCATTTGTTGGTGATGGGATCAACGATGCCCCTGTCATTACTGCCGCGACTGTAGGAATTGGCATGGGAGGTCTTGGCTCTGATGCTGCCATTGATACAGCAGATGTGGTCATACAAACAGACCAGCCCTCCAAAATTGCAACAGCCATAAAAATTGCATCGGCTACACGCTCTATTGTTTGGCAGAATATTGGCTTTGCTTTTGGAGTAAAATTGATCGTTATGATTTTAGGCGCCGGAGGAATTGCCACACTTTGGGAAGCAGTATTTGCAGATGTAGGAGTGGCCCTTTTGGCTATTCTTAACGCTATGAGGATCCAAAGGAAAAAGTTCTGAAATAAACGTGGAGGCTCGCCTGCCGGCCGAGCAGGCTAAAGCTCGAATACTCAAAATCCGAAATTAGAAATTCGAAGTAAATCATCAATACAACAATTCTTTATAAATCAACAAATCGACAAATCACCAAATCAACACGATCTCACACTTCAATTCCAAACACATTTTTAATCAATGTACCTATTAAGAAAGAGATAAAAGCAACACCGAGTGATATTACAGCCATTTCCCAGAACCGTTTTTTGAATGAAATAGCTTTAGCTACAGATATATAATAAGTATATAGTGCAATGATGCCTATTGTGGTTATCAACATAACCGGTAATGCCAGAAAAGGATCATCAAACAAAAAGTAGGGGATCACCAGGAACAATACAGTTATAATATAGGCCGAACCCGTATAGATTGCAGAAGTAACAGGGTTTTCCTCTGAATTATCACCCTCACGCGAGGCAAGATAACCTGATGCCGCCATCGATAAAGAAGCGGCAACTCCCATTACAAGGCCTGTAAAACCTACAATTGCATTATTACCGAAAGCAAAAGTCAGGCCTGCAAGCGTTCCTGTAAATTCCACAAGCGCATCATTAAGTCCCAGTACAATGGCTCCGGCATAATTCAGACGTTCATCATTAAGAATGCCAATAAGTATTTGCTCGTGCTCATCTTCATCTTTTTTGATCTTCATTGCCTCAGGGTAGTCTTTGGCAACTGATTCATAGAATTCACTGGCTTTCTTTTCGTCAGATTCCATTAATCGAAGTGCGAAGGACAGTCCAAATATTTTTGCTAACCAAAGGTACCTTCGCACCCTCCTTATATCCGGAGATGCTTCTTTTTTTGTTATACTTTTCCAAAAGTTATAGTGTTCCAGTTCCTGGTCAGCTATTTCTAGAAGTGTTTTTTTATTGGCTTCATCCGGGCTTAACTTTGCCAGTTCGATATAAATGAGCTGTTCAGTAATTTCATCAAGTTGTTGTTTAAATATTCTGTCAGGCATGGTTGGATGATTGTTTAAAACCGATTTTAACGCTAAGTTGGTTAATTTTTCAGAATACTAAAAGTAAAATAACTACTCCGGTCAATTTGGTGAAATAATTTAATAATAAAATATTCAATTATTCAATTGAATAATATAATAAACTTTATATATTTACATTCAGTTGGATGAAGATTGTAAGTAATGGTGAGTAACAGCGTTGAACTAGGTCTTAAAAATAATTGGCAGCAGTTTACGCTTTTGGTGGTAATCAATGCATTTGTGGGAGGTATGGTTGGCCTTGAACGTTCCATTCTGCCCAAAATTGCAGAGGTCGATTTTGGCATAGCTGCAAAAACGGGGATCCTTTCGTTCATTATTGTCTTTGGCTTTACCAAGGCCCTTACAAACTATTTCACCGGAATGCTGGCCAACAAACTCGGACGGAAAAATCTCCTGGTCACAGGCTGGTTGTTTGCCATGCCCATTCCGTTTATACTCATTTATGCCAATTCCTGGAACTGGATTGTTTTTGCTAATATTTTGTTGGGTGTCAACCAGGGACTCACCTGGTCAAGCACTGTGGTGATGAAGATTGATCTCGTAGGTGATAAAAACCGTGGCCTTGCGATGGGCATCAACGAGTCCGCCGGTTACCTGGCAGTAGGAGTGGTGGCGTTTCTTACCGGTTGGATAGCTTCGGAATACGGATTAAGGCCGTACCCGTTTTATTTAGGATTTGTATTTGCAGGACTGGGTTTATTGGGTTCGTGGCTGTTTGTAAATGATACGGTGCATCATGTGGCGAAAGAAACTGCGACCAGTTCCGTTAAAAAACTTAAAAATATATTTTGGGAGATCACATGGAAAGATCGAAACCTCGGGTCCATTTCGCAGGCAGGTTTAGTGAATAACTTAAATGACGGTATGGTATGGGGCTTGTTTCCCATTCTTTTGGCTGTCAAAGGATTTGAATTGGCCCAAATTGCAGTGATTGTAGCCGTTTATCCCGTAGTGTGGGGCCTCGGGCAGTTGTTTACCGGCAAAATGGCCGACCATTTTAATAAAAAAAACATGCTCTTTTCGGGTATGTTGTTGCAGGGAGTTACGCTACTGCTGATGATATTTGCCCAGACTTATCTGCACTTTATCGTTTTATCTGTTTTTTTGGGCTTGGGTACCGCCATCGTTTATCCCACCTTTTTGGCGGGAATGGCTGATTATACTCACCCACAGCAGCGCGCAGCCAGCATTGGTGTTTTTCGATTATGGCGTGATTCAGGTTATGCCTTCGGCGCTATTCTTACCGGCATAATTGCGGATAGCCTGGGTATTCTTCCTTCTGTCGGTGTCATTGCTGGTTTAACAATTGTATCTTCATTAATTATTCTGATCCGGATGGGAGATCCGGAAAAATAAGTAGGTAATAATAGGATGATTGTTTTTGCACTAATAGTAGGATTTTATTACGGCTACATTTCCGTAAAAGGACAGTTCTGTATGAATTCAGGATTTTCCAATGTGGTACGGCAAAAAGACACAACAAAGCTGAAAAGTTTTTTACTGGCTATTCTTGTTCAAATTGCAGTGGTGCCATTAGTATTTACCCTGCTGTATTTATATGCACCTGATAAAAGTTTTATAGATAAAGTGCAATTACCTCCTTTATTTCTGGTTGGCACTGTGGCAGGTGGTTTCTTGTTTGGTATTTTTATGTACTTTGCAGGCAGTTGTGCTGCCGGAATATTCTACAAAATCGGTGAGAAAAAAGCAGATGCCCTGTTTGCGGTGGTGGGTTTTGTAGGCGGCATTTACTTAATGGAAAGAGGGTTTTTGCAAGGCGTGAAACAGGCCACCCAAAGTGTAGTTCTTTTTAATCAATATCCTGTCTGGAAACTCTCCTTATCGGAGGCAACATTGTTATTGCTTGTTGCCGGCATATCAATTCTTGCCATAGGATTTTTGTATATTTTACTATTGCAGCCCGATAAAAAACCCGACGGTGCTAATTGGGGATGGAAAAAAACCGGCTTTGGAATTGGTGGTATAGGCATCATCGCCTGGGCATCTGCATTACTTTCGGATTTGTCATATGGAATGTCAATAATACCCGGTGCTATTGATCTGCCAACCTTCACACTTTCCTGGGGATTATTATTTGTCCTGGGCATTCCATTAGGTGCTTTCTGGAGTTTTCGAAAAAACGACACCACACATTTCTCTCTGCCTGAACCGGTAATTATTTCAAAAAGGTTATTTGGTGGGCTTGGATTGGGTGTTACCGCAAGTATGGCGGCCGGTTGCACGGTAGGACATGGCTTAACTTTTTCTTCACTGTTGGGTGTAGGCAGTATTGTTGGTATCGTTTTCATTTTTTTGGGTAGTGGTCTTGTTGGTTTTCTAACGCGTAAATAAATGCAGAAGATCATTGTCCATCTTTCAATTTTGGTCGTGGTACTTATTACTGTTTTTACTGATTGTAGTCATTCAGGGAAGGAAACAACAGGTCTGAAAAATGACACCATTCTACCCACTAAACATTGGGAAAGCGCTATACCTTACCAACAGGTTCCACAGGGGCTTGTTTCATTAAGTGCGAAAGATTGCGGTGCATGTCATACTGAGATTTATGAAGAATGGAAGTTATCTACACATGCTGTTGCCTTTCAGGACCTGCAGTTTCAGGCAGAGTGGAAAAAAGATAACGTAACTGTATGTCTTAATTGTCATACTCCTTTACAAAACCAGCAGGAATTTATCGTAACAGGATTTCTTAATGGTGATTATGAAACACCAATAAAACATCCAAATCCTGATTTTGATCGACTCCTGCAACAAGAGAGTATAACATGTGCAAGTTGCCACGTAAGGTCTGGGACTGTAATTGGTGCCAATGAAAATTCAAACAGTGTTCATAAAACCATAAAAGACCAAGATTTTTTATCAGAAAAACTGTGTATCAGTTGCCACAATGCCGTAGCTCAATTAAACGCCGTCCTGATTTGTACATTCGAAACGGGTGATGAATGGAAAAATAATTGGGCTTCTGAAGAAAATAAAAATTGCATTAGCTGCCATATGATTGAAAAAGATCGGGCGATAGTGCCTGACGGACAAATCAGGAAATCACATTATCATCGTTTTCCCGGATCGGGGATACCTAAGTTTTATGACATAGCGTCGGAGGGATTAAACGGGCTGGAGATATTCGAGGATAGTCTATTGGAAAACTATGTGCCGGGTGACACATTGCTTTATAATTTGAAGTTGAAAAACAGCTTTGCAGGACATAAAGTGCCAACGGGTGATCCCGAACGCTTTTTTCTGATTATTTTTTCAATATCTGATCAGGAGGGGAATGATTTGAAGAAAGAGACACATCGTATTGGAGAACAATGGCAATGGTATCCTGAAGCAAAACAGCTTTCAGAAAATAATCTGAAACCATTGGAAGAAAGGGAATATAGTTTTTCCTATGATATCCCCGATGTTGGAGGACTAAATCTGATCGTTGAAATTGAAAAACACAGAATGACAGTAGAGAATGCAAAGTTTAACGGGATATTGGAAGATTATCCATTATCAATATCCGTATTTCGCCGGAAATATAAAATCGATATCCAACGATAAGTCCAATTCCTGTTGCAAAGTTGTTCTGTAATTCCTTGCTAAATCAACAGCAAAGTTGATTTGTTAAGCACGTACTTTTCAACCAGGAGAGCCAGTATAAATCAGTAAAGTCCGTGATTAATGTCACTTAAATATACTACCGTGGTTCGCATATTTGCAACAGCAATTTAATTGATAAACAAAGTTGAATCAGAAATTAATTAGCACGGTTAATTTGGATAAAGATCCCTTATCCTGTGATGTCACTAACAAAAGCAGCAACTGCTGCTCTCCGGCTCCAGAATTACATAAATTAGATATGAAAGAACACTGGAATACAACCTACACCAATAGCCCGGAAGAAAAATTGGGTTGGTACGAGTCGGATGTATCTCCCACTTTGAAATTAATCCACAAAACTGGTTTGCCCAAAGATGCAAGGATATTGAATGTTGGGGCTGGAAGTACCACACTGGTCAATGATTTGCTTTCAAAAGGTTTTAATAATTTGATAGCAACGGACATCAGTGATGTAAGTTTGATTAAACTAAAAAAAAGACTTGGCAGTTCTCAGCAAGAAGTTGAATTTATTGTCGATGATTTAACTGCTCCAACCCACCTTAATAATATTGAACCTGTTGATTTGTGGATTGACCGTGCAGTACTTCACTTTTTCAATGAAGCCGAACAGCAGAATCAATATTTTGATCTTTTGAGAAGAAGCATTAGAAGCGAAGGATTTGCGTTACTTGCAGAGTACAATCTGGATGGCGCAACGAAATGTGCAGGATTAGCTGTACACCGCTGCAACAAAGAAATGTTGCAGGATAAACTTGGCGGTGGTTTTAAGTTAATAGACAACTTCAATCATATTTATACCATGCCATCGGGTGATCTCCGGCCTTATATTTACACATTGTTTCAAAAGAAGGGACCCATGTGATGCAGGTTACATTCCTGCACAATAATTAGCAGTACCATTGTGCAAAAATTAAATTGATATATCTATGAATTCAAATATTACTACAGTAAGCCGGATAGTTCGTGTAGGACTGGCGATCGTGATTGTTTTGCTTTTTACTACAAAAATTGTGAGCGGCACTTTTGGAATAATTTTACTTGTTTTTGGCGCCATATTTTTCCTAACTGCCGCAATGAATTTTTGCCCAATGGTTAAAGTGTGCCCTGCCAACAGATTCGGCAGGTTCATGGGTAAAAAGATGTAAGTAGCTCATTCGGAAAGTTACACTCCTGAACATTTCATTACTCGAGGTTGAAAACAGAAATGGTGTTTTCACCATAATTAGTGACGAAAAACCTGTCATTATATACTTCTATGTCCGTTGGTTTATTGAAATGGCTTTCAAATATTTCAAGTAGAATCCCCTCAAAATCATAAACAAGCACCCTTCCCCCATAGTAGTCAGTAACGTATATTTTATCATCATTCACATCCACACCGGTGGCAACTTTTATGTCTTCCTGCCAGCCGATGACTTTCAGGAAATTTCCATGCAGGCCAAATACCTGCACACGGTTGTTGTACGCATCAGCTACTACTACTTTGTCGTTGGTAAGCTTTACATCAGTAGGGTAGAAGAGCAATCCGTCGGTGCGGCCTTCTTTTCCAACCTGGATAGTTTCCCCATTTTTTATTAACAGTACCCGGTGATTGTAGAAGTCAGCGATTGCGATCATTTTATTTAGAACAGAAATGCCTGCCGGTGCGTCGAATGTTTTACTGGTTTCCAGGAAGGTAATTTCGTTTTCTTTATAAATCCATACCGTATCGGAAGAAAAATCAGAAATAAATAGTTCATTGCCGGAATTATATATGTGCATGGGCCGACCAATTTCGGTGAGGACCTGGATTGTTTCACCGTTTTTATTTATAAGGATAACCCTGCCATTGTCAGGATCTGAAATCCATAAACCTTCGGATGCTTTAGTGATGCCTAAGGGCCTGATTGAATCATCGAGCACGATTTTTTTTTCAAATACCCAATGCTTTTCCCAGGTACATGAAAGAAACAACAGAGAAATAAACAAAATAAGTGGTCTATTCATCGGGTGGTAACTCAGTTATCTCCCTTGCAGTAAAACCTGCATCCTTCACATTTTTACGGATGGTTTTTTCTGAAACAACCATACCATCTTCGATCGTTAGGAGTGCATAAGCATCTTCAATACTGATCTCAATTTTTTCAACACCCTCCATTTTTTTCAACTTTTTCTCCAGGCCATACGCACAGAATGGGCACGATAGGCCATCAACACGCACCTTTATGGTGCCTTTCAATTCCTTGTCTTCATCTTGGGCATCTTGTGTTTCCTGGGCAAAAGCGGCTGATAATCCTGCCAGTAATAAAACGGCGATCAGTAGATGTTTCATAGTTTTAAAAGATTAAAATTCGTAAACCAATTCTTAAAATATAATTTGTTTTCTGTCCTTCAGGAGCCGAATCAACCAGCGGCAATTGAATACCCGATTCTATTAGCAGTTTCCTGCCGGCAATAAATTGTATTCCCGGCGATAGAAAAAGATTGTTACCAATATCATCAAAAACATAGTTTCCATTCAGTTCCAGGAATAAATTTACCTGTTTTGGAGGATATTGCTGTGGCAACAGGGGATAACCGAAGGCAATATTGTAAATAAAATTATCGGGAAGCCCGTTACTGGTAATGTTATATCCCAACTCAGTATAAATACCATATTTTAAAGTAATATACCCACTTACAGCACTTACGGTGGTTTGGTAAGCCCCTCTTCCTAATATTGGAATTTCCGAGGAGTTACCGGTAGGAAATGTTTGTGTTAATTTCAACAGGCTGCGAAGCGTCTTACCTTTTCCGTCTTTTTGATAGATTTGATATTTTGTGAATACTTTAATGTCTCCAAGCCCGGTTCTGGATGCCATTCCATCTGGCGATATTGATACCAACGGAGCAATAACACCTGCCTGCCATTTATAAGTGATATTAAAAGGAATTGCGACAGGTTGCACATATGCATGGGCGTTCTCTTTGGAAATTATATTTCCAAATGTTCTGATCCCTCGGCCTTCCAGTCCAAGCATGATAGGGGTATCCGTAAAAATAGCGGGACCTTGTGCATTTGTGTCAACACACCAGATTAGTAAAAAGATCCCCGGGATATAAAAACGCATATATTGAATTCGGCTCATTTAACAAAATAACTTATTATAAACATTATCACGACAAAGACTGTAACCAGGTATGTGAAGTTTTTCGAATTAAAAAAGTTTATTTTTTCATTGTCACATACACCGCAATCATTTTCATTCCTCTTCTTGGAAATTTTGTAAAAACTATAACCGAGAGAGAGAAACGATAATGCAAACAACCACGGACGCATAGGATAAACCCAGGCAAGATAACTTGTTCCGCCACTAATTGCGGCAACTGCAGAACTCCAGCAGCAAATCTTGGGAGCAACAATTGTTAAAAAAGAAGCCCCCATGGCCACAGGACTTTCGATATTTAGTCTTTTCATATTTTCAATTTATGCCCCGATTCCTGCGTTTATCAGGTCTTGTTTTGTTATCTCCCTGTCACAACATTCAAGCAATCGGCCATCGACAACAATAGACGGTACCCGGTTAATCCCATAATCATTCATTTTGTCTATGCATGCCTTTTCTTCACATTGTTTCACCAGGTCATAAACCGTTATTTCGCAATTTTCATCTGCTGTTTCATTTACCAGGCTTACTACAGGATTGCATACCGGACATCCTGCTGTGAAAACTTCTACTTGTTTCATAACTATATTATTTTGATTTAAAACAAAGCTATGGAGAGGATGGGGGTGGTAGGCAAGGAATTTTGCTAATTTATTTTCAGTTATAATACCTGAAATCGAGAGTTTTATTGACAATGTTTGTTGGAATTCTGGAATATTGGAATGTTGGACTAGTATGCTGGGGGCATAATGATGGACTTGTATGCCGGATGCTTAATGATGACTATTGGACTACTTTATGTAATTCAAGCGGAACCCTGAGTTCCGATAGCTATCGTGAGTCGAAGAGAAGAGTTTAAATATGAATTCGGAATACTTTTCGAATTTCTGATTTATTTTTTTCGATTTTCAACACACTTTTATTTAATTGATAAAACTCGTGACATCCGTGGCTAAAAAGTAGAAGTTTTTAATTTGCTAATCCTTTTTGTTCCCTGCATTATACCGCTCCAGTCGTTTTTTAATTTCTGATATTTCAAGCATCTTTTCTGTCAGTTCGTCAAGTTTAAGTGATGGGAACTGCTGACGGATAAATTCAATTTTATCCTCATTACCACAGTCTCCGGGACAGGCCTCCACTGAGTTTACTATTTTGATGGCCAGCGCCTTTCGGTACACCTCATCTAATAGAAGGTAATGTGCTTTGTCCAATCCCTTTTTGGCAGCTTTAAACTGGTTGAGTATTTGCTCCGGATCTTTGCCCTCGTGAAGCATTTTACTGATTCCCTCAACCTGTCCTTTGATACTGGCCAAACGAGTTCTAATATCTTTTGTTAAATCATCGGGTAGCATCTCTACATTTAAACCTATCTCAGTATCATCTAATTAGCAATATACCAATTATAACAGGAATGTTTTAGTTTAAGAAATTTCTGTATTGCAAGCTATTTTTTATCTTACTCAACTCAATCGCCTCATTCAGCGTGATAAGAAATGTTCCATCATGTTTTGAAATCCAGTCTACTCCTGAAGATTTGCTCTTAAAAAAATGAACGAAATGACAAAAGGTAGTCACAACGTCCTCCTGGATACTCTTTTCATCCACTGTGAGCATTGAGATATAAATGTCATCATCACCAGCGAGAAGATTTCCATTTCGATCAATTTCAATAACTACTTCTTCTTTTGTTAAATGGTCGGTCGAACGTATGACAGCATCCTTTTCAATTAACTGAGGAATAAACAGGGTATCCCATGCACACCATCCATATAATGTCTTATCATTCAATTCTATTTTGTGCCCCATTTCCTGTATAGCCAATCCCCAATACCCGATAATATGTTGGTTACTATCATAAAATATTGCAGGCCATTTCTTAATTATAGCTTTTACAGTAAACTTATCTAAAGTTGTAGCAGAGACCAGGTCCTCTATTTTCAATGGATTACCCTTTTCCAGTCCATGATAAATAGCCAGGGAGAGTTCTTGTTCTTCCTCGCTCAGCTTTGTAAAAGAGTCAGGCAATGATTTTAACAAATCTTTTGCTGAAAATTGATTTTTAATTTGCGTTTCCATAATTGTTTTTAATTAGTTAAACTTTTATATTTAGTAACGAAAAGTTCAGTAGTAACGGTTATGTGAATAAGTAACCAAGAAGTAACTAATGGGATTAAACTATGTAGAGGTATGATTTATGACCAGGAAAAACATATACTTCCCGATGATAATTTGAAGTCTAATATTGAAGCAAACGAAGAAATTGATATTCCATGTGGAGATAACTGTGCGGTTACAACCACCATTGGACTGGTAGGTGGGAAATGGAAGATCCTGATTTTATGGCAACTTAGAAATCAAAAAAGACGATTTGGAGAGCTCACGCGATTGATTCCGGCTTCAAACAAAAAGATGTTGACACAACAACTTCGTGAATTGGAAAAGGATGGCCTTATCCATCGCAAAGTTTATGCTGAAGTTCCCCCCAGAGTTGAATATTCATTGACTGAAATTGGTAAATCGTTACAACCTGTAATAGATCAGATTGGAAATTGGGGAACGGAATATATGAAAAAGAAGCAGGCATAGTCTTGATATTATTTTTAATGTCTGGGAATACAATCAAAAAAGTACGATTCATTTGGAAATAACATTCATCACTATTATGAATTAGTATATTGTTAATCAGTTAAAATCAACACCTTTTCCCAATTTGGCAATAGCCCATTCAATATAACCTTTATTGGCATCCGGTGCCACTGCCAAAGCCTTCTTTTCAAGTTGAAGGGCCTCGTTATACATTCCTTTTGCTGAAAGCCCTCGTGCCATTCCATGCGCTGAAAGCCAATTGTCAGGCCATTTATCATTCAGTCGCTGATAAATACCCATTGCTTCGTCTGTTTTTCCTTGTCTCAACAATTGGGTGCCGTAAGAATAATAGTTATTCGCATTCGTTGCCGCAAGGTTCAAGGCTTTGTTCATTACTTCCTTGGCTTCATCCTGTTTACCCATCGCTTCAAGGATGCCAGATTTGGTAATGAGTGTGCGATAATTTTCTTTCATCGTGATTGCTTTTTCAACCCAGGCCAGACCTTCATCCATATTCACTGAATTGTCCGCACAATATTTTGCCGCACGGTTGTAATCGCCCCAGGTCAATCCTGTCGTATCGGCGAGATAATTTCTAAAATCAGCCAAAACGATTCCATGCGTGTCAAAAGATACATTAAATGTGATACGTTTCTTTTCCCAATCCAAAATGACATTACCGGAAGTTTTATCAATATTCCGTACCGTATAGATCAACTGTTCAGTAAACGGAATGGCCTCCGCTTTTGCTTCCACCTTCAAGGCGTCTTCCGCAGCGTCATATGAAAAACTTCCCCAGGCATCGGACTTGTTTGAAAATATGACGGTGGCTCCGTCCTTTTCATGGATGGCGATGAATAATCCATAAGTTCCGGCTTCCAACGGCTGGCCCTCAATGGTAACATCATGGGAAAAAGTAAAGGTTGTGTTTTCATTGGCACCAGCCCTCCAGGGAATTGGTTTGCCTTTTGAAGAGGCAGGCCGTGAATTAAAATCAAAAGGGACCAGAATCCCCCAGATCCTTCCCGTACGGTCAATACCTTCCGGCGAGACTACACTAGGACGGGAGTAGTTGATCGTAACAGTTGAGACACCTATTGTCTGCTCCATAGTAGCAGCAGGACTGGGGAAACGGGGAGTTATTACTTTTTTCCGCTCTGGTTCTGTATCCGTAGATATTTCAGCCTGATCACTATCAGTAACATTTTTCCCTGAAGGATTCGTACAGGCCATAGCGGCCAAGATAAGTGCTTGGCATAAAAATCCAGATAATCGAATTCGATGTAATTTCATTTGATTGATGTAATGATTCTATTTAATATGTAAATATATTATTATTTAAGAAAATACTTAAATTTTAATATTAATAACGGATGTTTCACTACTCCGATCAATTGATATGACTACATGTCCAGCCATTTTTTGAAATCAGCTAAGTAGTTTCTGCTTACCATGACAGCATCAGTGGTGGTTGGATTAAGCTCGAGAATCATTCTATTGTTAAAATATGATTGCATTTTAATAATCGATTTACTTGATATAATATAATTTCTATTAATTTTAAAAAAATCAGCTGGATCCAACTTTTCCAGGATATTGTCGAGCGAATAATCAACCACATACCGTTTGCTATCAACCAGCACAAGGTAGATAAGCTTGTTTGCCGATAGGATATAAGCAATATCCATTACATCAATGGAGATAAACCCATTTCCCTTTCGAGCTAAAAACCGTTTTTTAAAGCTTGACCTTTTTGCTGAGAGTTCTTTGATAAGCAAATGTACATTGTCAATACTGCGAAGATTATTCGCCCGATATCGGTGAAACTGTCTGAGACTATATTCCAGTTCACTTTTATCAATTGGTTTCAATAAATAGTCAATGCTGTTAACTTTAAATGCCTTTTGCATATACTCGTCGTAGGCTGTTATAAAAATTATGGGAGTGTGCATCTCCATGTGTTCAAATATTTCAAAACTGATCCCATCAGCCAGCTGAATATCCATGAAAATAAGATCTAACCTGTTATCTTGCAGGTAATTAACCGAATCAATTACCGTACCAATGGTCTCTGCAATGTTAATTTCAGGATCTATTTCGAGTAATAAACGAATGAGCCTTTTAGCAGCAATAATTTCATCTTCAACGATAAGAACCTTCATTTCTTTAACTTATCTAAAAGGGGGATGGTCACAGTAAACCTATCTGGTAAATTTTCAATAAGTACAATACGCTCCGACAAATAGGAATATCTTTGTTTAATATTTTCTATCCCAAGCATTGTTTTATCACCGGTCACGTTTTTTCCTTGTTTATTATTGGTAACTGCCAGGACATCATCATTTACTGACTGAATCTTAATCGTTAACGGTTGGGCTTCATTGATTATATTGTGTTTTATAGCATTTTCAATGAGCATCTGAAGTGTTAAAGGTGGAATACAACGTTTTTGAGCCTTTTCCCCAACGTCAATAATAAATACCAACCCCGTACCAAACCGAGACTTTAAAAGCTTCTGTTGAATCCTGATAACATTGAGTTCTTCACTCAAGGCAATAAGCTCTTCATTGCCCTTTTCAAGTATATATCGGTAAATTTTACCAAACTGAACACCGTCAGTTTTAGCAAGTTCAGGATCCTCATCAATTAGACCTATCAATGTATTTATACTATTGAATAAGAAGTGCGGATTTATTTGATTTTTAAGAGAATCGTATTGGGCTTTAAGTGATTCTCTCTTAAACTCTTCCGCCTTTATCATTGAAGCCCGCCATTTGTTAAAGAAATGATAGCCGGTATACAGGGCGTTGTACAGCAAAGAAATGAATATAAAAACAAAGAAATAATGACGGAAAACCAGGGAGCTAAAATGAACATTATAGATCCATTTGTAAAGAAAAAATCCAGCCAAATATGCAACCCAAATGGTGAGTAAAATACTTAAACCAAGTTGAATGAATATTCTTGGGGCAGCTTTGTCACGCCATGGAATATAGGCATCAAGGCGGGATATAATAAGTCCATTACCTGCCCATAAACATAGCACCATAAAAAAACTCCAAATCAATTCCACGAAGTAATATTGTGGATCACTACACTCGAAAACAAATAGAAAAAATGTTATTAAAGGGATACCTATTATCCTGATTAGTCTGCCATTCATTTTGTAAAGTATGTTGACGGATATAAACCTTTTTTACGGTCAAGTGTAAAGTTTAATCCTTTTGAAATGCAACTTCTCTTTGTTTATCTATCTGAGTTGCATAAATACAGTGCTGAGTTGCATAACGATATTTATGAAAATACGTGTTTATTAATAACTTAGTTCAAAATATTATGGACAAGCGAGAGTTATTCCTTAGCTTTTTAGTTATCATAGGATTTTTCTTTACAATATTCATTCTCAGGGGCGAGAACGCTTATGATTGCAGACAACCTGTATTTTCGACCATTTCTACCTGTTCACTCGACGGTGGGTCTTGTATAAGGACGCAAGAGAGGGCTGGAGTTTCCGGGTTGTGGAATTTTATTACGGGCAAACATTGCTCCCATGTTTCATCAGGTTGTTACATTTCTAAAATTTCTGTTAATCCTTAATTAAAATTTGATGGCGTTAATCCCCGATAGTTCTAAATATGTACTTCAGCCAGGTAAAAATGCAATTCGGTTCGTTTTATGAAATCAATAAAATATTATTCCGTATAATTATTCAATTAATGTTCCACTTAAATATAGATAATATGAGGTACTTAATTCCAAGGGTAGCACACTGTGGTGGCGGCTGCTAGCTATTGTCCCAGGTACGACGGTAAACTGCCTGTTTTTTTTAAATCTTCATTAAAACTAATTAAATCAATGAAACTAATACTATCAATAACGTTACTATCAGCCATGAATTTAACTGGTATAAATTTTGATCTGCAACAAACAAAAGAGAAAGCTGATATTAGTTTTTACAGGGTACCGTTTGTCTGTAATGCAGCACCCTCCATAGGTTGCGGCAGTCGATCGAAACCCGTACTTTTTGCTTTGGAAAAATCAGATGTTATTTCAGAGGCCTGGCTCAACCGGGAAGGTAATGTGATTGCTGTTGTCTGGACAGTCGAATCATCCTTAAAAGCACGTGAGGCAGCTATAGTTTCTGTGTTTAAAGAGAAAAAGGTTAATGCAAGCAAACTTATGATGGATGACTTTGCTACCAATCTGGATTCATTTTCTTCCAAGAATGAGTGGTATCGTGGAGATGATGTTGATGCCTTGAGCAAGGAGGAAGCAGGAATAATCGCTGACCAACTTATGCAGGCGATAATTGTTAAAACAAACCTCAAAGAATCTGACCAGGAGATTTTCAAGAATGAAATCCAGGATATATTTTATGAGTTTTTCCTAAACTTTGAGTCTTTGGATCAATTAGCTGATTCTAATGTCTATAAAGATAAATTAGAAGCAATTATTAAACTGGGTGAACAATATGTAGGAGTAGGAAATATGCCTTCTCTTGATGAACTATGGGAAGTATGCTCGGGAGGGACTGGTTCTTGTGAGCATGAAAGCTGCAAAAGTTCTTGCGAAGCAGGAACATAAATTAGTTATGAATGAATTTGCTTGGGTTATAGTTGTATCTGTGTCTTAAGCGATAGTCCGATTGTCATTCTGCATATATACCCAGTGCTAAATACATAAATATTTTGAGGAATTTATTCATTCTTAACCCGCGCAACAGCTCAGTTCCGCCACATCCTTGTTGAAGGTAATGGCTGCTAACTTTACACCTTCAGATAATGTCAGGTATGGATGGAAAGAATTAGCAAGTTCTTCCACCGTAATACCGTATTTAATTGCCAGGCTGGTTTGCATGGCCAGTTCACCTCCCTCGGGAGCCACAATGCGTGCACCGATCAATTTATCAGTCTCCGGGTTGCGAATAAGTTTAATAAATCCCCGTGTGTCGAGGGCAACCTGTGAGCGTGGAACTTCTGACAGGGGAACCACCGATGTTTCATAGGGAATACCCGCTTTTTCCGCGCCATTTTCATCCATTCCGGCACCTGCTACTTGTGGGTCAGTAAACACAACCCAGGGCAATCCGGTATAATCAGCATCCTTGTTCATTCCTGAAAATGCGTTCTGCACTGCAATTTTGCCTTCGTAGGCTGCGGTATAAACGAATGCCGGTGTATTTGTACAATCGCCCACCGCATAGATATGGGGCAAGCTTGTTTCCTGTTTTGCACTGACTTTGATATGGCTTTTTGGGCCAAGGTTCACACCAATTTCTTCTAATCCAAACCCTTTTGTGTTTGGCTTTGTTCCGGTAGCTATCAGTAGATGTGTGGCTTCGTAGGTTTTGATTTGTCCGTTTTGAACGGCTTCCACAACGATTCCATTCTTCGTTTTCGATATCTTCTGAATGGTATTATTCAACTGAATATCGATGCCATCATCCGCCAGGTGTTTGTGCAATTCATCCGTAACATCAGGCATCTGCGTTCGTAATATCCTTTCGGAACGATGTACGATCTGCACTTTTGTGCCAAACCGGTTGTAGGCCTGGGCAATCTCCAGGGCAATATAGCCTGCACCCAGCACGATCAGGCTATCGGGCAGCTCTTCAAGATCAAAAATTGATACATTGGTGAGGTAACCCACTTCCTTTAATCCCTTATAATCCGGAACGTTGGTTTTTGCCCCAGTTGCTAATATAAATTTAAGTGCGGTATAGGATTCCCCACTGACATCAATTGTTTTCTCACTTGTGAATTTTGCCCAGCCTTCCACTATCGTAACATTGTTAAGACCATCAACGATGTCCAGGTATTTCTTTTTCTGCAATTGGGCCACAAGGGCTTTTTTCTGCCGGATTATTCTTTTGTAATCCACTTCAGGTTTATTGGGAACGATACCATCAAAAGGAGAGAAGGAGGCGCTGTGAATACTTTCCGCCGCCCGGATAAGGTATTTGGAAGGTACACAGCCTACATTTACACAGGTGCCTCCAATGGGAAGGCCCCCATTCACCATGAGTGTTGTTAATCCGAGCTCCTCCGCCTCAATTGCGGCAGAAAATGCTGCAGATCCACCACCAATAATGATTAAATCGTAAAAATTTTGATTCCCGCTTTGTACAGGATCAGTAATTTCTTGTTTTTGGGTTTCATTCGTTGAATTGTCTGCTACTTTGTAGGCGCCGATTCCATTGATTGCATTAACGATATCTTTATCAGATATTTTACTGTTGTCAAATTTGAAATGGCCTTTACCCTCAGTATAACTTACATTATTTTCTGTTACACCATCAAGAGTTGACACGCGTTTTTCGATACCCGTGGCACAATGGTCACAGGTCATCCCTTCGATTTTCAAATTGATTGTTTCTAATTTACCGTCTTTTGCAGTGCCTTTACCAAAGAGTTGATTCAGCATGAGTTATTGGATTCTAAGGTTATTGGTCAGATGTTTTTTCTTTGTTTTTATCTTTTTGATTTTCTTCCACTACGGTGTAGCCTGTTTCATTGATTGCGGATATAATTTCTTCCAGCGAGGTTTTGGATTTGTCAAATTGAATGACGGCAGTACCATCTTCAAAGGACGCTTCGGACCCAACTACGCCTGCCAAAGCGTTGACGCCATGCTTTAGATGGTCTTCACACCCGGTGCAGGTCATTCCTTCCACTGCCAATACGACTTTATTAATTGCATTACCTGGAAGGGCCAGCAAATCGTTGATTGTCGCAGTTGTAATAATTCCGACTTTCGATCCGGTTACCAGATAACCTGTTTCGTTTACAGCAGCAATTATTTCTTCCGGGGTAGAGATTGAAGCATCGTATTCTATAACTGCAGTCCCTGTTTCAAAGTCCGCGGTTGATTTAAATACTCCGGCAACCTGGCTTGCTGCATAATCCACACTCTCATTGCACCCGGTACAGGTCATCCCCTCAATCTCAAGATTGATTTGCTTAAAACTTGAGTTTTCAACTACTACAAGCTCTTTATTGTTATTTCCATAAAATATATGGGAGTAGCTGGGAAATGAGAGCAGTACAATAGCTAATGCGGTAACAATACCAAGAAATGTTTTTGACTGGATAAATGGTTCTTTTTCATCATCATCACAGTCACATTCGATTTCTTCCTGTTTACGAGGTTTCATTTTCTGATACCATGCGAATCCAAGTACGAGTACGGTGGATCCAATCAAGTAAGGCCGGAGCGGTTCCATCCATGAAAAGGTGGCTGCAAGACCGCTCACACCTGAGAATAGAGCGAGGACCGGGGTTATACAGCATAGAGATGCAGTAAATGCAACGAGAAGGCCTGCACTGGCTGATTTTGTGTATTTTGATTTCATTTTACTAAAATATTTTTGTTTTGTTTGACAAGTTGACGAAGGATCGGAATTACCGCAGAACTTTTTTCTTCATCAACTGAATAAAAAATTGTCTGACCTATTTTTTTATCCCTGATCATTCCTCCATCTTTCATCTTGCGAAGGTGTTGAGATATAGCTGGAACTTTCATGCGAAGAACATCACTGAGATCACATGGGCACATTTCACCTTCATTATAAAGAAGGAAGAGTATTTTCAATCGTACCTCATTACCCGCCAAATCCAGAATGGATGCAATTTGTTTTAGATTGGATGCAATCCGATTGATATCATCCCGGCATTGGTTGATCTGGTTTACATCTGCAAGAACTCTTATACAGATGTTATCATTTGTAGCCATAGTAATTATTTAAGCAAAGTCTTAAATATAAACGCAATATTAGATAAATAGTTCATTATTTAAGAAAATACTTAAAAATAACTTAAAACCGTCCGATCATGCATCAATTGGTTGGATCGTTTTAGTTGCGGATTAGGATCAGTTTGAAAAGACTAAGGTTATACTGAAGGCAGGAGCGCTGATTTTGTAAGTAATCATTTAACTCATCTTCCCAATTTGGGTTACAATCATTTTGGAGAAAAAAGTGAGCGAAAAATTCTCCTTATGTGATCTATATCATTGATATATAATCCGGAAACCGGGATATTTGTATAAAAAAATGAAAATATATCGATTTCTCGGTTTGTTATTTGGGTTAGTTGTTTTTTCTTGTAGTTCTGAAGTGAATGTTAAACCCAATATTGTTGAATTAAACATGAGTTTCATTCATTTAGTTGACGATAGTCCTGTACAACTTGACCAGCTTATCTATAAAAATGCACTGGATCAGGAATTCAGTATTAAAACAATAAAGTACTTTATATCAGAAGTGAAACTTTATAAAGAAGATAACTCTGTTATTGAGTTAGAGGATATTCATTATGTTGATGTGCGGTTATCTGAAACTTTGAACTATGTTTTTACTGAAAATATACCTGAAGGAAATTATGCAGGTATTTCGTTTATTTATGGTCTTACCCCTGAAGAAAATATTTCAGGTAGGTTTACCGAAAGCCCTGAGAGCCTGATGGAGTGGCCGGAGCCCATGGGTGGTGGCTATCATTATATGAAACTGGAAGGTGAATATAAAACCCCCAATGAGGAAAATTTCTTCAATTTTCATTCGGGTATGCTTGATGGTACTCCCTACGAAATTCTTGTAGATCTCAACAATCAACCTTTTACCGTTTCCGGCACAAGTTTGGATTTGAAATTAAATATGGAGATCCAGAATTGGTTTCAAAACCCAACGGATTGGGATTTTACCTACTTGGGACCAGCCATTATGGGTAATCATGAGGCGCAAAAAACTGTACAGGAGAATGGGGTCGATGTATTTACTTTTGAGGTTGGCAACCAATTAGAATGAAGGCATTCAATACAATTATAATAGTAAGCCTTTTGTTATTCATTGGGTGTAATAATAATGTGGAGGATCCTGCATTTGTACCTACCCCCTATGATCTGCAAATACCCCAGGGATTTCCCGGGATGCGAATCCCGGAGGACAACCCACTTACCAAAGAAGGTGTAGCACTGGGAAGGCAACTCTATTATGATGAAATTTTGGAAAAAAATGGTGATCGTGCCTGTGCCACATGCCATGTCCAAAGTAATTCCTTTACTTCTGGTCCGAGTGTACTGCCACATGTAAATCTTGGTTGGAGTCATAATTTTTTATGGGATAGCAAAGTTAGCGGAGTCCTTGAGGACATTATGCGCTTTGAAATTGATGAATTCTTTGAAACCAATGTAGATGTACTAAATAATGATCCCGAGTATCCAAGCCTTTTTAAACAGGCTTTTGGGGTAGATGAAATCACCAACGAAGAAGTTGTTATGGCTTTGGCCCAGTTTGTCCGCACCATGAATTCAGGCAACTCAAAGTTCGATAAGTTTTTAAGAGGGGAGGTAAATTTTACCAATGCGGAATACCTGGGCTACGAGCTTTTCTATACCGAGGAAGGCGATTGTTTTCACTGCCATTCCACTATGTTTATGACTGATAATCTGCTTCATAATAATGCCCTCGATTCGAAGCCGGATCCGGGATATTTTGAAATTACCGGTGACAGTCTTGATTATGGTAAATTTAAAGCACCCACTCTCAGAAACATTGAGTTTACCGCACCTTACATGCATGATGGGCGATATTCAAATCTCGAAGAAGTATTGGAATTCTACAGCGCCGGACTTCAGAAATCAGAGACAGTAGACCCTTTAATGAAAAACCTGACCAGTGGCGGGGTCCAACTTAGTGTAGAAGAAAAAGAAGCAATAGTGGCATTCCTTAAAACCTTATCAGATCCGGATTTTATCAACAACCCTGAATTGTCGGACCCAGGCAGGTAATGGTTTAATGATCCCATCATTTAAGGATGGAATAAAATACGATACAGAAGTTATGTATATATAAATGTATATACGTTTAAATAAATAATTTGAGGCTGCTGGTATTATCGGCCGATTAACAACAAATAGTTCTATTCTTCCGCTTCCTTTTTCTCCACGTCTTCCACCCATGAGAGGAGTGACATCATTACTGGAAATCCAAGTGTCGGAAGTGAAAGCATTACAACATGCTTGATTTCTTCCCACGAAGCGCCTTTCAGCCTGGCTTTTCTTACATGGGAGTGAAATCCGCCCTGAATGCGGGCGCCCCCGGAAATTGCAATTTTGATTAGAGCGGAAGTCTTGTCATCAAGGGGGCCTGCAGCGCGAACAGCGTTTCCGAGGTTGGAATAAGCATCTCCAACTTCAGGGAAATTTTCCATGAATTTTGTAAAATGTTTGGGAGGTTGATCTTTCATTTTTGAGCGTTTTAATTTGAAAGGGAAAATTACTGATGGGAATTGGATTTTCTATGAGGTTGTTTGAAATTATTCTTTTGCTTGCTTTTTTGAAGCCGCCAACCCGCCTACCGTCCGGCAGGTGCACGAATGATTGGGAATAATTTTATTCGTGTAAATCGGTGCTATTCGTGGCTTGTTTGATTTACATTTTTCTCATGTCACATGTTTAACCATCAATTCAATTGATTTGATTATATTGGAATTTAAACAAGTGGAATTTCATGGATAACTCACTTTCATCCCAATCAAAAATCAACATTTTCCCAATCCTTTCGGTCAATTTCATTGGAACGCTTGGATACAGCATCGTTCTGCCATTTCTGATTATTCTTGTTTTGGAATTTGGTGGTAATGAGTTCATCTATGGTTTTATGGGAGCTACCTATTCGTTTTTTCAACTGATTGGCGCACCTGTTCTTGGAAACTGGTCTGACCAGATTGGACGCAGAAAAGTATTATTGATCAGTCAGATTGGTACATTCCTTGCCTGGGTGGTTTTTCTGATCGCGCTCACCTCACCTGACCTTGCCTTGTTCCAGTTTGAGGGATCGATTGTTGGTCCGGTTCTGCTTACTTTACCATTATTCCTGTTGTTTGCAGCCCGGGCTCTGGATGGGATTACCGGAGGAAATGTATCTGTTGCCAATGCCTACCTGGCCGATGTGAGCACTGACAAGACCCGCACACAAAATTTTGGTAAGATGGCTGCAGCTGGTAACATGGGATTTATCATTGGGCCGGCCCTGGCAGGTATTTTGGGAGGTACTTCACTGGGCAGTATTCTTCCTGTTCTCATGGCATTACTTGTTTCCTTCATTGCAATCCTTCTGATTATTTTTCAATTAAAAGAATACCGGCCATGTGATCTCGAGACTTCGGTTGATACATCGAGACTTCGTAAAATATTTGGTCAGGAGCATAAGGAGTGCCATTCCATGCAAGGTGCCGAGAGGATAAAACTGATGGATATTTTGCGTTTACCAAATATCCCTTATCTTCTGGCGCTATATTTTATCATATTCCTGGCATTTAACTTCTTCTATGTTGCTTTTCCGGTTTATTCCGCCAAAGAACTTGGATGGAGTGTCATGCAGTTGGGAATATTCTTTTCCATCCTGGGAGGTGTGATGGTACTTTTCCAGGGTCCGGTCCTGAAACGTGTTTCGAAAATTTTTTCTGAAGGAAATCTGGTGTTGATTGGAAGTTTTCTATTGGTTATCGCATTTATTTTGCTTCGTTTTGGCAGTTACTTACTGATCTTCATTGGGGTCGTCTTATTTTCAGCAGGTAATGGATTAATGTGGCCTTCATTTCTATCAATAATCTCGGAATCGGCAGATAAAAAGTATCAGGGTGCTGTACAGGGTTTTGCCAGCAGTGCAGGTAGTCTTGCCAGCATCGGGGGATTGATTGCCGGTGGTTTGCTTTATGGAACCCTTGGGGGTAATACCCTCTTACTTTCGGCGATCATTATGGGAGTTGTATTTGCCTCAAGTTTCAGGTTGTTGAAGTTAGCGAAGAAAACACCCTGAATTTACTTATATTGGCCCCAAACTTTTTTCAAAATTCAACTACATTTCGTATTTTGAAAATTCGTATTTCGTATTTCGTATTTTATAAGACAACTTTTTCATAATTATGCAAATCACGTACATCCAGAACAATATCACCATTGTCCATCGTACTATAAGCTTTCTTAAACCGTACCCCATCAACGATTTCATTTGCAAGATAGGAGAACCTTGAATGTACAATCTGGCCGAATGTTTCATCGAAAGCCTCGATCTGAATCATGATTTCCAGGTCACTGTCCTTCATTTCATTCAGGTTTAATTCGTAAAAAGGACTTTTTTCATCGATCGGATGTACAATCGTCCAGCTGATAGGAAATACGAGAATAGACTTTCTTTCCAGGTCTAATCTGTAATACTTTCGGAAGAGCTCATTATTTTGTTTCACCAGTCTCGTTAAGGTCAGATCGGCCTTTACGTTCATGAGCGTACTATGCCGCCGGTTGGCGATCCGGAACATCAAACCTTTCCCATCCTGATAAGGGGCAATAATGGCATTTTTACTATATTCCAGGCTGATGTTTGGCTTTGAAAACCTGCCATACAACAAGCCTGTAACCAATGCGAATCCCATAAACCCGGTCATGGCTTCCAGGGCAGCTACAAAATTTGCTAAGTCACCTGTAGGCGAAACCCTTCCATATCCCACGGTTGTAAATGTCTGGAAAGAGAAGAAAAATGCCTGTGTGAAATCATGATAAAATCAAGAACCAGGGCTTTCTCCATCAATTTCAGCAAGACCTATCCACATATAGACAAGTGCAAACAGGATATTGATAAAAAAGATAAAACCAAAATTCAATACCAGGAATTTTGTCCAGGACATTTTGATAAGGTCCTGGAAAATATTCCGGCTGGAATACCCTACACCTTTGCGGATCACATTGAAAGAGCCGTCTTTATTAATAACCCTTTTCGTTTGCCTTTTATACCTGACCCCGTACCCCGGATCAAGGATTTCTTTTACCCTGTTTCTGAAAGCCATAGCTGTAATAATTTGCTGAAGGATACAATATATAAAATGTAATGAAGAATAATAACCTTGTTTGCCGGACGCTTAAAAACAAATGCTACGAACAAAATTCCGTTCCTATGGAACTCCATCTCCTTTGTTTGGGCAAAAGGGACTTACGTCCCTCGATTTAACATTTAATCCCTACGGGATTTTTGGATGTTTCCAACCTAAACAAGATTGATTTCTAAAACAATCACTTACAACTATCCAGTATAAGTTTTGACATAAATTATTAAGCCAAAGCCTGACTAGCATTAAGTTTCACAAATTAGCGTATTTATTTTTAGGCCTCACCGGATAAACCTTTTTCTTTGTCCATTCAAATGGTGCGGCTTCCTGGTTGTAGGCTTTGGTAAACGCATCTATCCTGTCTCTGACCTGCATGGGTGAGGTAAAACTGGCATTTTTAAGTGCCTTCCTGCTCAGAATACTGAACCATACTTCTATCTGGTTTAACCACGATGCGTGGGTTGGGGTATAATGGAAATGAACATTGTTATGCCTTGCCAGCCAATTGTCGTGCTTTGGCTTGTGAGTGCTCAGATTGTCCAGGATAACATGTATTTCTTTATCGCCGTATTGGGCAATTGTTTCATTCATAAATGACAGGAACTCCCTTCTGCGTCTTCTTTTGAAGTGCCCTGTTTTAACCAGGCCAGTTGTGATTTCAAGTGCTGCAAGCAAAGTAGTTGTACCATGGCGTTTGTACTCATGGTTATATCCTGTTATGGCCTTCCCGTTAGGAAGCCGCAGCCATCCCTGTGCCCTTTCCAAGGCCTGTATTGCCGGTTTTTCATCCACGCAGATTACCATAGCGTTTTGAGGAGGGTTAAGATACAACCCTATGATATCGGCTGCCTTGGCTGCAAACTCCGGGTCGGTACTCACACACCGCTATGTCTGCGCTGAAGATGAATGCCATGCTTGCGTAAAACCCGCCAGATATGTTGCGGACTGACATCACCGAGATATTTACTTAGCAGGGTTCCGTCCCAGGACGAGTATCCCTCCGGCGGTTTCTTATCCAAGGCTTTTAAAATGCGCTGCTTGGTTTTCGCATCATACCTGGCCGGGGCACCCTTGCGCGGTGCATCATGAAGCCCTGACAGTCTATGCTCGTAAAACCTGTTCCTCCACTTACTCACAGTGGCTTGGCGCATATTCAGCCTCACAGCAATATCCTTGCTCTGATCGCCTCCAGCAGCTAATAAAATTATGCGGGCACGCTCCTCAAGACGCTTCTCTATTTTGTGAGAACGTACCCAGCTTTCAAGTGTTTGTCTTTCCTGGTTGCTCAAAGTTATCTCTGGTGCTATTTTCATATCTTTGAAGTAAAGGTATAATTTCACACCAAAGATACTATAATTACTCTAAATTATGAAATTAAGTACTAGTAGTCCGTTCTTTAAATAACATATCATATAATAGTTGCATCTTCCATTTTATATTTCCATTTGAACACTACCGGTTCTTCATTGATGGCGTTAATACCCTGATAAATCCTATCTATGA